>Ga0157363_1001467_pt1 | contig 19720 bp, 13 predicted proteins | sample AttsexASBM1_FD_111477 | JGI IMG/M metagenome (GOLD analysis project Ga0157363, IMG submission 111477) | Fungus gardens microbial communities from leaf cutter ant in Ribeirão Preto, State of São Paulo, Brazil - Atta sexdens ASBM1 | ecosystem: Host-associated > Fungi > Mycelium > Unclassified ... | reverse complement strand
ATATTTATACATATTCATGCATAAAAAATTTTTTACCGGGGCACTTTGAATTATTTCTAGTTATTATTAAATTTACCTCAAATTTTTTGTACTAATTGTAAATTCATGTTAATGTAAACGCTTTGTTATTAAGTAATTTAAATTCAAAAATATAATAAGAAATAGGTTCTTTTTATATTAAAATCGTCGTTTTTTATATTAAAATAATATATCTTGGAAATTAAAACGAAAAAGAATAAAATACATGTTTTTGAAATATATAAAACACGGAAATTAAAAAAAATAAAGATTATATAAAATAAAAATTAAAGTATGAAATTATTATCTGTGGATTTATTTATATAGAAATTTGTTTTATATAGAAAAATGTTTATTACAGTTTAATAAATATTGTCTTATTATTTTTCCTATCTATCCTATCTTCAAATATTTATTCAGGATTAAGTTTTATACAAGTTGGTATAGAAAAACAATATACCTATATATACACATAAGTATAATATGAACTGTTTTCTAAGAAAATCCATCTTTTTTGTGTTTCATACATCTTCTTTGTATACATTTTACTAATGAAATAATAACAAAAATTTTAATGTAGAGATATAATTTATTTATCTCTATATTAAAATTTTTATTATTATTTCTGTAAAAGACATGTTACTTTTATTAATTATTATTATTTACCTCAATGCATTTATTTCAGCCTTCCTAATCTTTTATAATTTATCCTTATGTAATAACTGGATTTTATACCAGTTAAAGTAGTAACATGATGTAAGATCCAATATACATTTTATGCGCAAAAAATATAAGAATTTTATCTTATGACTATTTTAAAATCGCGTGCAGTTTTGCATAACTTAAAATACTTAATTTTGAAATAATAAATTATTCAAAAAACGATTTTAATATACAAAATATAATAGGGATATATTTATTGATGTGAGAAAAAATTATCTCATTTGGATTTTACATCTTTCATCTGAATTTCTCATCTCCGCATGTTTTGAGATGAAATTCAGCAACGAATCGTTCGAATTGTTAAAAATACGCACATGGGCTTTGAATTTTATCGGATAATAATCGATTTAGTAATTTTTAGTCATTTATTTTTAAATTAAGTATTTTTGATTACATTATAAAATTTACATTAAGAAATTTAATCTAATTTCATAATATTCGAAACTTTTGAAATAAAAATGTCATTGACATAAAGATTTTTTAATTTAGATTTATTTTTAGTCGAATATTTATATTTTTGATTTTGAATAAACGTAAATTAAACGCGAAATTTATTCGTATATTAATAGAATTATTATTATTATTATTAATGATAACACAGGCCCACAAAAAAAAGTATTCTGTGCTGGGCTGGAGATCTAGCTATTTTTATATATTTTGAGTTGCTGAATACAAATTTGACATTAAAATATCATCCAGAATAAATTTTCAATCTAGAGTGAAAAAATGATTCTTTTTGATCCATTTTTTATCTTTGTCTTCTTCTAATCTTTAGAACTAGAAAAAGACGAAGAGTAAGTTAAACCAAGATTAAAGTTAATCTATATTAAAGAAAACAGGCATAAATTTATTAGTACGCGATAGGATACGGTTAGGCATTGGGCGCGTTCAAATTAACAAAGCGGTAAGTTTGCTCGTTGAGCAAATGAACATGATTGGTTGTGGTTGGTTGTTACTTATAGATCCAACCAATCATATTCAATCATTCGGTGAGTATATTAGCTGCTTTGCCGTCTTGAACTTGTCCATTGGCTACATTCAGCAGAGAAAACAGCTTTGCAACTGTTGTAAAATTCTTCTATGTGATTGGTTTATACATTTAAATTCATAAGGAGCCAAAAGCAAGAACTAATCGTATTGAAGAATTTTACAACAGTCGAGAAACTACTTTCTCTGAACGCAGCTATTGACGTATTATGTTCGCGGTGTTATTGAACATTTATGAAGTAATGTAGATAGGAATACACGGGTGGAGATAGATATTCGCGAATAGGCATGAATAAATGAGAATACGGATAGAAGTGTGGATGATAGATAGGGACTATACAGATAGGATGATAAGTATAACACATCGTATGTACAAGTAAAACACGTCGTATGTACGTATTTGATAATTAGAAAGAAGGAATTAAATTTGAATAAAATTTTTAATTAATTTTATTTAATTATTATCATCTTGTTCCAATTATCGAATATGAAAATAAACTAAATTAATTTCAAATTTTATTAAATTTTCAGCTATTTTGAAATTTTTTTGTAAAATTATACACATACAAATTATGTAACGCGTTAATATTGTATTTAACTTTATCTAAATAAATGTATAATAATATTGGATATGTAATAATAAAATTTATATGAACACTCTCTCTCTCTCTCTCTCTCTCTCTCTCTCTCTAATGTCTAGATGATTGCTATAATCATGCTTATTTTTGTAATTTATACAACGAAAAAAATGTCCCGGGAAAAATATTATATATATATAGACATATTTTATATATAATGATATATAATTGTATATAAAATATATCAATTTTTTATATGACTTTTTAATATATAATTATTAATTTTATATAATTAATAGATATAATTATATATGAAACATTTTTTCCCGGAATTTATTTTATTTATTGATTAATTATACATTTACTGGAATATATATATATATATATATATATATATATAATAGATATTCAATACGGATATATATATCCATATTGAATATCTATTCAATACAAATAGCATTTATCTTGTCGTAGTAAACCAAGTTGCATAATCGCAACTGACATAAATTATACGAAATCAAAACATATAATAATAAAAATTGTTTATTGATTTAATAATTTTGATAAATATTTAATTTTAAATAAAAATTTTTTATATTGAATCCAATCCATTTTTATGGATTGGATTTAAAATACGGATAGAAAAATTTCTAATCCATTTCAATTCATTTTCATTTGCTGGGGAAGCATAAATCAGGCAATAGTCGGTTTTTATTTTAAGACTATCTTAAGTAATATTCTAAGATGTTAATATGGCTTTCTGATTGGTTCATGACATCTTAAGATTGTATTTAAAACGATCTTAAATATAAGATCAGAGGCTCGATTGTGTAAAATGAGATGAAAATTACAAAAGTGAGCAATGATTACTATTTTTACCTATTACCAATTAAATTACTAATATTATAGTGAACGAATATTCTTTGTTTACTTTTGTAATTTTCATCTCATTTCAAGATACAATCGATTCCCTGACTATGAATACAGGCAGATAGAAACCTAAATCTCTATTAATTTGATAGATTTTAGTTATTTCAACGATTTATTTCTATCATGAGTACCGCAAAAAAATGGACATTGATGTGTAATTTACATCCACTTCTTCAGAGGGCAGTAGTGCGCAGCATTTTGCGGTTACAGGAAGAAGGTCTTCATGTCTTCTCTCAGGTTTCTTTCTGTTTGTATATTTTATCGCTCGTTATCTTGCGGAAGTTTCGTCTCTATACATATTCCGATGATCCACGGCATATCATATAAACATTTCTCCCACTTCAGCTGACTCCAGCTCTACTGTTAGTATACATTGGCAATATACGTCACGCATACGCAAGCCACACAAATAACAAAGAGAAATCAGTTGGATCAGTATGGCAGCATTGACAGTTGTGTAATTTTTCTACGACATATCGACTCGTCCAGATAAATAAACGTTGCCCGATCGCGGATCAATCGCAAACAGATCGTTGCAAGTCATTCTATTAGTTATTTTTCGAAATGGGAGTGATATTCCTCGAACATATCGGTGGCAGTCGCCTATTCTCCTGCGCTTCCTGCGACACCAATCTCACTAATAGGTCACAGCTCGTGAGCACACGTTTCACAGGTGCCACGGGACGTGCATTTCTCTTCAGCAAAGTCGTCAATCTGAATTATAGGTGCGTCTATTTATTGTACAAGATCATTAGTATGAAATGAATTTTCTCGAATGATTTGTGTTTTTGTATTCAAGCTTTCAAGGTCTGCCGTTATGAAATATTTGTTAGATTGCATTCTTATCAACTATTGTGTTCCTATTAAATTGAATCATTCATTTTTTTTTGTTTTTTTTTCTCCAACGGAAAGAAAAAGAAGAAAAATGAAAGGCCTGTTTTTTTTATCTGAATTTCTGTGCAAGAAATAGGTAAAACAAATAAACCTTTTTCAGGATCTACCATTATGAAATATTTGTTAAATTACTTTCTTTTCAGATGCTTTCCGTCTGATAACACAAGTCGTTCTATTTTTTTATGCTTCTCAGCAAGAGATAATATAGTGATTATTTACAATGATCATTTCTTCTTGATGTTACAACAAGGATGTAACGATTCATCACAATACAAATCTCTTGACTGAAAAGTACTACATTAGTTATCGAATGCCAAGAAAAGTAGAATCTGTTGACTGCTGTTACCAAACTATGGTTTTTTGCCAGAGATTATATTTTTACATGAATCTTTGGTTCTCTTTTTTACATTTTTGAAAGAACGCATTACAATACAGTAACAATTTTGAAAATAGTTTATCTTTAGCAAGATAAATAAAATTTCTGATTTTTAAGCTGGAGAAAATTGATAACTGTTGTATTGATTTGTGTTATTAAATAGAAAGCACCCTTTGATTGTTGTTTTCCTATGTAGTTAATTTTTTCTGTATATTTTATAGTCGAATCAAACATATATTAGAAAATATAAATAATATATTCAATTGAATATAAAATTTATATGATATCCATCATGCATCTATCATTTAACTCTATATATGATGTACAGTGAGGTTCAGGATAGAGTGATGCTGACGGGTCGCCACATGGTTCGAGACGTCAGCTGCAAAAACTGTGATGCTAAGCTTGGGTGGGTGTACGAATTCGCAACAGACGAGCAACAACGGTACAAGGAAGGTCGTGTTATCCTGGAACGAGCTCTTGTCACAGAGAGCGACGGATTGACGGAGCATAATGTTCAACAATAATGTTTAATATTTAATACCAAGTAGCATTTAATATATTAAGAAACAATCTAACATAGGAACTCTCATATAAGTTATAGTAATATTTAATCTTGTCAATTACAAAAGATTCTTGGTTAGTATCCGACTTGTTTGTGCATAAGCAAGTATTGACAACGTTACTTTCTTGTGATAAGAGACATTCAACATTTTCGTGAATATGGCATAGTTCCTATTTCGTAAAAGGAAATTTCTCGAATTCCGACCTTTATTTTGTCACCCTCTCAGATTTACGTCTACATTTTTCGCATCAGATCCTATTCACGACAATTGTTGAATCTATAAAAGTGTAAACATCATTGGTATTTTCTTGTAGATGGAACATTAATAAACTGACCTCAGTGGCAAATATGTTTGTCAAGAAAATTAAGAAAACGTGAGTATACACAATTTAGTGAGCGTGTATCATTGTAAGTGCAATATAGATACAATTGAATATGGATCATGTAGCTTTATTTATATCCTTTCAATAAATTTGACAGAAGCAACAATGTACATATTTGCGTAGAATTGGTGCTAGACATGATTGAGGTATTTAAGTTATTTCTTTTTATACACACATTTCTATTGTTGATTAACTTTAATTTTGGTTCAATTTTTTACCTTTTTCTAATTCTTAGAACTAGAAAAAGATGAAAAGTAAGTTAAATTGAAATTAAAATTAATCTATATATTGGTAGAAAGAGGCATTAGCTGAATTTTTTTCATGGTTTATTGGAAAAAAAAGAAGAAAGATTAACGATGCAAAAAATTCAGTTAAAAAGAACATGTTTTTTAATTTCTTTTGGTAAAAATTAAAATAAATTCTTAAGAAATATTAAATTCTCTCACAGGTAAATTGAGAAGGCACATAAAGACTTTCAAAATCTCATGAAAGCTACGTTTTGAAAACTTCGAATACAAGAAATAAAGGTCGTGTTCAACATTTAGACATGTAAACATAAAACGTAACAATGAAAAGAAGTGTTCAGATTTAGCAATGAATATGAGACTTTGATACAAACTTAGTAATATTACGGAAGCGTTTACTTTGTACTTTAGATAAGCGGATAATGATTCTACAGAGAACAAAAATAAAATTATATTTCTTAATCTTAAAAGATTTAGAGAAACGATAAAAGACACAATAAGTGATAGATTTACAAAATTGTTTTCATTTGACAAATTTCAATTGACAAATTTTTTTTAATCGCGTTGACTTCCCAATTAACAGATAGTCGGTGAGGAGATTAACAGTATTTCCGTTCTCTAATTTATCGCCAGTTTCAACACTATTATATATGCATATCGAATGCGCACATTTGCATTTATAATTTTCTAATGTACTTTGAATACATAAGTTTTGTATCTAATCGATTTTCTAAATTTGTTGAGGTCTATTTTAATCCTTATCGTATTATAATGTATAAATAAGATATAAAAGTTTCGTCATCATTTTATACTTTGTTATCGTGTTTAATTATTAAACAAGAAAATCGAAACATTTATGATAAAAATGAATGACTAAAGAATATAAAATTTATCAATTATACACACAAAAATGTAGTTCTTTTTAATAAATTATATATTTGATAAATTATATATTATATATTATATATTATTATAATGACTCAGATAATTAATAAATTTTTTACCTTGTATATATTGTTTTTTAGGCATTTATTTTTATCTTACATGTTTCAATTTTCTTATTTAATCTTATTTAATAAATTAGGCATGATAAAAGTATAAAATGATGATGAAACTCTTGTATCTCCATACATATATATAATAAGAAATAAGAATGTGCATTAAAAAAATATAAGGTTATGCGACTTTATAAAACAAATTTTAATTCTTCTCTTTTTATAACCAGTCTAGTCTCCATAAATTCTTACATGAATTAATATTAATGTAAATTATACAATTGGAAGATAATGATTATATTATTTATTTTTTGTTTGTATTATTGTTAAGTCCTTTTAATGCTTTAAATAAATAAAATAAATCATTATCTTTCATTCATTATTTTAAATTGATTAATATTAGATTGAATTTTTTAAGAAAACTGGAAACAATTCTGGTAAGATAATTCTATCAAAGTCGCCAATCTTCCTTCAGATAAGTTAATAAAGATAGAATGAAAAAAAAATTAGGAATGTTAAGAATTCACGCGAAAATTAGTTTCGTCTGAAACTAACTTTCAACAATTTTTTTGCGTCCGGTAATTTTTCCGACGGTGAATTCAACCATCGTGATGCCAATGCCAGCGAGATAATAGCGAACGATTCTGGAATGAAGCTGCGCGCGGTCGACGCACCCGAGAGAGACAAACGAACCGCGCCCGCGGACGCGCTGTGATTGGTCAATCGCCCTGCGTCCCGTGACGTAGCGGCGCCACCAATCCGCGGCTAGCAAGACGCCGCGCCACGAGCGAAGCCAAGCGGATGGCTATGTATAATTCTGGCTGGCATCACTGCGGAGTACGATAGACTAGAGAGCAGTGTGGTCACGTAGTCCCATCGCGCCGCATGGTGGATGGACATTACTCCCGTTCGGTCACCGGAAAAAAATGCTGTAAATTTGTGCGTCGTCGCCGTTGCACCGAAGCGGAAGGAGCGCGTGCCAGCGGAGATTGTCCCTCGTCGGACTACTTTTACGGTAATTATTGTGTGCACTTGACCACAAGAATATTCGCGAGGAAGCAAGAGGAGAAAGAGAAGAGAAGGAGGCTCATGTTTGTCCGACGACATCGGCGCACCGATCAACTGAAGTGAGCGGCGTATCGCAATCCGTTTCATATCGAGGGATGCATCCCTCAGCGACGAGAGAGCGCGATTCCGCAGTTGGCGGATCGCCCTTATCCCGCGTCATCGTCGCCGTTTGTATCCATCGAGATCCATCCGTCGATCGATCTCTCTCGATCTTTCCCGGCGGAGGGATCTCCGTCCTCCCTTGTTTTCGTCTCTTCGTTCTCTGTCCCCGCCCCCACCAACGTGTATACGTTTCGCATCGTCGTGTGTCTCTCTCTCTCTCTCTCTCTCTCGTAATCTGTCTCGCCCTGTTACCGGTTTCTCTCCGTTTCTCTCTTTCTTGCTGGTCCTCGCTTGTCACGTCGAACGCGCACACTCACGCAGGCATTCCGTATACGTACCCATACCTACACACACGACGCGCGACGTTGACAAGGGCGAATACCGACGGAGAGTCTTGGGACGCCGAGGATGTGAATTTCTGCGTAGTTTCCGCAAACGGGGAAACTTCCGGGAAGCGATGCCAATGCTTTTCAGCAACGAGACAATAAGAAAAAAGAAAAGATATCTTATCGGCTTTCCCTCTCGTGAGGCGCCGCTCCTCTTCCCCCTCCCGCACCGCCCACCACATCGCCTGGTGTCGCGCGAGATGCCATTGCACCGCCGAACGGATCGCAGCAGGAAAAGCTATAAATACACACGCATCGCGCGCGGGGTAAACAAACTTGACCTCAGCGGAATTCTCTTATCGGCATACAGTAGGCGAGCGACTTTGAGGTTATGTGTTGCGACCACGTCCTTCGAATTCGACGCGTCGTAGAGACGGCGATAAATCCCGGCCGGTGCTTAGGTGCGCAACAAGGTAAACCTGCTGCGAGCAGGAAACGCATTGTGATAACGGAATATTTGCCATCCATTATATAATTTTCTCGAGGATTACTCGTTTTTTCGCGGCGATCAAGGGAAAACTTCGCGGACTTCTCGATAATTCGAACGAGCCTGATGACGTGCCTCGTTTGACATATCGGACACTTCGTTCTCTAATTCCGTGACACGACTGTTAAAATGAACTTTTTAATCGCTTAAAAATTCAGTTTTAGAATTTTTGTAAGATATATATTTAAGTAAGATATATATTTAATAATTGCGATTTGTATATCGTTTCTTGTGAGATAGTTGTACTTATATCTTTTTCAAAATTTTAATAAAAGGTTTGAATTTCTTTGTTTTGCTAGATAAAAAAATGTAATTTGTGCTTGTATACTTTTGACTTCCAAACTGGAAAGTCAAGATTGGTAGAATACATATTAAAATATAATCCTTTTATATTTCCTTTATAACATAATGTTATGTTTATATCTAATACTACTTTGTAACATAATAATAATGATTGACTGTTTATGTGTGTTCTGTTTCTTATAAAAACATGACTTACAGGTAGGTGATTTAAATAGAATGACATGTTTCGATTCCTTTTGTTTTTGTAGCAGAATACTGACATTGGTCAGCTACTTGAAGGCTGTGAGCACGATTGCTGTGCATTTGGCTTGAGCAGTGGCTACTGCAAGAGAAATTTGTAAGTGATTCAAAATGAAGTGGACATCTGCTACTCCCTTCAATGAGCAAGTGGGCGAACTCACTCGTGTGTTCTCCCAGTGGAACGAATGTGAACAGACTGTTGTTCTTTATGCGCTGTTGCGTATTATACCTGCTGTACAAGCGAGGTTTCTCTCGCAGGCGATAGAACACTCATTGCACTCTGTGGCAGAATTAGATACCAAGGAAATAAATGCCAATAATCCAAGTAATTATCGTGTTTACGTTTTATACTTAAGAACAATTTTAAGCATGATTTTAATGGGATGTACTTCATATATCTTGTAAAACAAAATATGTTAATAATAAAATATTTTATTATAGGTTACATCAATTCATTGTCGGCAGAATCAACAGAGATTGCGATTAATCAACTCTTGACACATCTGCCTTTATTAAAGCCTGGGAATGTAGAGTGCAAAAAGAGCTATCTGGTAGCGATACCAGAATTAGTAAATCATTGTGTAAGTACGGGACAATATACAGAACAAACGCAGCAGCTTTTGAGCTATACTCTGATTCATCCTGCCATAAATGGTCAAGACAGACGTCTTTTAACTCAATGGCTCAGAGATCTGGAAGATCGTATCAGTAATACACCACCCATTACTGGTTTCGAAGATTATCCGAATGCTGCAATGAGGTGAATGAAATAATATGATACTATAATGATACTTATATATATTCTTATATCTGTAGTATGGTTCTAAAGTCGAGTTTTCTATTATTATAAGATGGGAGAATCCATGGCAGAGGAATTCCAAACATCACAATGATCAGTCAAATTCGTTTAATACACAACTAGGCGGCACGTTTAATTTACATTTTCCTGCATCAGTTAATCGTCAACGTCGTTCGAATAGCTTGACACCACCGGTAGCGCCGCCGCATCATCTCGAAATTGTGGATCGTACCAATAACACAAATTCTTCATCTAGACACAAGCCGCGCAGCTTTAGTGTTTCCGGAGATCACGCCAGTAATTTTCAATTATATTTCATATATAGATAAATTTATATTGTATTCGCGCATTTCTTTAAATAAATCGTCTTTTAGGCAATATTATTGGTTTGGGTCCATTGAGCCCACAGAGTTCCTGTGCGAGTAGCGGTAGCGAGGGTCGTTTGGATGATGCTTCGAATCGTTCGCTCGCGAGTGGCATGAGAGGTAGAAATGAGATTTTGATACTGTCAATCGATAATATATGACATCACCCGAAAATACATCTTCGAAATTATGGAATCTTAATTACGTCTTTCGGAGTCATCTCTAACTAATTATATTTACAGATCAGAATATCGATATCTAATTATAAATTATTCTTTTTAGATGTACAATTATGGCTTAAAACATTACGACTTCATAAATACAGTTATCTCTTTGCTACTATGAATTATGAGGATATGCTGCAATTAACGGAAGATCAATTAGCGGAACAAGGAGTTACGAAAGGTGCTAGACACAAATTGGCTCTTTCTATCGCTAAACTACAGCAGCGATATAATACACTTTTAAATCTAGAAAAAGGTCTAGTGCAAACTAGTGCTCGCGATGGCATGCAAAACACTTCATTCTCGCAGGGACCATCATTGCTTCTTAATACAATGGAAGAACTTAAAATGATTCTTGCCACTCCCATGAAACCGAGTCAAGAGAATGATCCACAAGATATTCCTGCGCAGTTTACAAAAGTACTTGGAAAATGTATGTACAAACTAAATGGTGTGATGGTTCCAATTTTATCAAAATTAAATAGAATTATTGATAACATTATTGTATGATTTTTCCTTTTAGTGTGCAGTAGATTGGCTTTGGAAAGCGTTGAGGATGGTATTTTGTGCACGTATGTCAACATTTTAGAAAAAGTGTTGCAGCATGACTGTTTCACCTCGAATCAGAAGGAGAAAGTACAGCAGTGGCGCAGTAGACTTGGAAATCCGCGACCAACTCCAAAGTAAGTTGAGATATATATCTTCGTTAATATAAAATGTTTAGAGAAATATTTAAAGTAAATTGATGAGTATTGTGTAAATGTGTGGTAACTTTCGACCTAATAGATGTAATTTTAGATGGCAACATAACTACGGATATAATAATAGAAGATATGGGAATCCACAGCAGCACAGAAAGCCAAGTTTGAATATGAATCACATTCACAATAATCATACACATAGCAATCAGTTTATGATTGCTTCACATAGAAACAGTATATCCACACCATATTTACAAAATAATCAGAATCAGAATCATAACATGAATAGTATGAATACGAATAACTTGCGCGCGGTGCATACAACCGAGAAGAGACCTAGTTTACAGGAGACCAGCTTGCAGGTAAGAAAGAATATTAAAAATCTGTAAAATTTAATATTAAAAATCTGTAACATTCTGTTTATTAATACAATGATTTTGATTTTACTTTGTAGCAACTGCAGAAAACATTACAACGTGCGTATAGCGCGCCACGTGATCATTTCGTGGGTCATTCTGCTAATGGAGCGAACGAGACGACGGAACCGGAAATCAATTCTCGCTTGGAATCCCTCTGCTTGAGAATGACTGAGCAAGCGATCGGTGGGTTCGGCGAGGCCTAATCTTCCATATTCGCGTTCTGAGATTATAAGTAAGTCCCATTTTAAATCCTTTTCGGATTTTTGACTCCGAAAACTGAGAGAAATTCTGTTCGCCAAAACATGAGTCATCTCTATCTCGTGCTCGCTCGTGTTTTGGCAAACCATGTTGAGTCATTGTTTTAAAGTGATATTGCAATGGAGGCGACACATTTTTTTTGGTGTGCAAATACCTGCGTATATACACACTTATGCTTTAATATCCTAACCAAATGGAGAAAAAAAATGTCCGAAATGTGCGACATTATTGAGAGAGAGATAAAGATAGGTTTCTTTTTTCGAAGATTGAACACTTACACATAATACACATACACAAATTATTTTTTATTAATGTCCGATGCAATTGTATTATTTAATTGACAGAATTTGGCAAGCCAAATGCTAGAAAGATAGATTCTTTCCTCGATTGTTTGCTGCAACCATATATATAAAGATATTATATAAGAAAAAGTATATATATATATACACGCATATAATAGGATTTTATGAGGCAGAAAGAAAGGAATTTTTAATCATAAAATACGAGGAAAGAAAGATGGAAAAGATGACATTACATCACCATGCGATGTTCTGCAATATTATTTTTTGTGTTATCCATTTTACGAAATGGAATTCGTCTGATTTTAAGCGCTGCGGGAAACGTTGTAGTAACGTAATTGTAATTCATTTTTAATAACTGGACTGATTTTACTTCTTTTTATTATATTACTATATTATTATTATTATTATTATTATTATTAATATTATATTTTTACTATTATTACTATCAACATCACTATTACTAGCGTTACTACTATTGCTCCTACTATTATCGCTACTACTATCATTACTATTCTATCACTATTACTATTTCCACTACTATCACTCTCACTACTATTACTATTGCTCTTTACTGTTACTATACTCCGTCTAGAGAATGAGCATACTTAAAGGATTGCCGCTTTGTCGCATAAGTTAATTCGCGCATAAAACTTTAAAACTTAATCTCAACTGTACTAAGAAGTACGTATGGCGGCGTGTATGCTTTGTAGTTTGCGCACAGATCTCGTGATTTTTCAATTTGGTTGACGGATTTCATCCCATTTTTCTTTTTTTTTTTCTTATTTTTTTAAATGATACTGAATGCAAGTAAACATACAATAATAATAAGATATTAAGGGCCTTACGTGAAAGATGAGCAAACGTATGAGGTGTAGAAATTTGATATTATAAAGTAGCAGCGAAATTCGAGGGAGGTAGACTGGCGCTGTACGTATTATGGCGCGACATCGAAATCTGTGGCTTTAAATTATAAGCATACATCGTATCTAATCTATTTAGCATGTGTTAAAGTAGCGTCGCGAGTAATGTAGCATAATATTTTTTTGTGCAAGCAGAAAATTAAATTTATTAAATCGCATAACGCTAGTGAATAATAACCGATTAACCATGAAATAAGAAAAAAAATATATAACGAAAGACTGAATAATTCACGCGCCATGATCCGTCGATTTAGATTATCTGGATGCTTCACTGTCCCTTCCGTTCGCACGGATGTCATGCGCGCGTGAATAGAATAATTGGAGAAGACTGTGAAGATGGAAAAACTTGTCAAAATAATTAAGAATTAGCGAGCGCGCGAGAGAGAAAATAAGAGCGAAAGAGATTTAAAAAAAAATGAGCGAGAGCGAATACCGAGGTTGAAGAAGATGAAACTAGTTAATTAGTATATATTATATTAGTGATTATTGTAACAATTATATTCTGCTAGAGGATAATACATGTAAGATCGCGCGGTGATTTCTCGAATCCAGGATATCCTGTTAGAATAAAGCTAAGAACTGTCTATATTTAGTAATAATCGTACACACACTGAAGGGATGACCATACTTAATCATTATTTCGTTTCACATACGCGATACCTTTTACTCGATCAGCGGCAATAGCAGCACCACCAAAACTATCCGATCGGTTATATATACATATATATTGCGAAGGATGAAACTCCACGAATTCCAAGAGAGATGATCAAAAGCTAGTCAAACGTTTCTAATTTCTACCAGTTAATCTGTATAGTTAATTAATTGTACATTAAATCTACATACACACATTACCAGAATTAGGATGACACTTGAAAGAAAACATATACAATCCACATCTTATACACACATACGTATAGACAGGTATACACATTCGCACTCGTGCGCGCACACACAGACACTCATACATATTCGCCACGTTGTACACGCAATAAGTAAAGCGATTCGAACGAGAACGCATGAAAAAGCTCAAAGACTGCTCCTAAGCGACATCAGGAATTTCATTCAGCGTAGAATTACTACTTATATATTTCATCTAATTGAAGCGCAGCATCTAATCTCCAACTAAAAAGGCAGGACCTGAACTATATAAAGGATGCAAAGAGATTTTATCCGCATATACATATAGCGATCAGAGCTAAAGGAAGGAAAAAAAGAAAGGGGGAAAAAGGGGAAAAAAGTTGTAATCAATCCTGCCGAGGATCGAAGGCCGCCGCTACGTTAATTTTCTGCCGATCGATCATTAATTTATCGTCATTGTTGTTTGTGGTAAGCTTTACGGAATAGCGTAAACATATGTACTTAGTACTTTGCACAACCTCTGTTAGGATCGACAGACGCCTTGCTCAAAATTAACTATCGGCGGCGGTTTGTTTCGTGATTTTCGAAAGGCGCGAAGACTGGCGATGCGCGAATGAGTGAAAACGAACGGATAAACAAATCAACGAGATATTCAACTGAAACGTTTAGTCGCAAAGTGGAGAATCACAAAGAGGATAATGTGTATCCTATGTGTAGGAACACACTTCGAATAATCCTGAAAGAAGCGTTTTCTTAATATAAGATAGATGTTAATAAATGTAAAATGCATGTTTTGCATTATGTAGTTACTAAAAAAATTCAAAAATTAACAGTTACTGAAATAATGGACGCGAAATTAATGAAGTTCATGAAAGGTAACACGAAGTTTTTCCATTTTAAAGAGTGTACTTACATATTAATGGAATAATTCACTTCGTATCGATGCGATATCCAATTTCTATTAGTATGTAAATACTAATGATTTTTAACTCTTGCGATTTTCCAGTTCGCGTTATTTATATATGCGCGTGTGCACATTTTATTTGCTTGACTCGTTACATTCATTTCGGGTTCTCTGGCTATCCTTTTAATTTGGATAGCGATAAAATGTACCACGTTTGCCGCGTTCTCTGTTATCCGCTCGTTGATCTCGATTCAGGATAGGCGAAAGTAGGATAAACGAATGATATGTACGGGTTGAAAATTCGCGGATTATTCTTTGGCCGGACACTTACAATGACCATCAGCGACTGCTTAGGAATTGCGCTATTGATGTGATTACAATAGTAGTAGTAATAGACTATTTGGAATGATTTTTCTTGATTGCGATTTCGAGAACAAGACGATGTGAGTTTCCGGCTGAAGATATTCACGAGACCCAGCAAATGGTAATTAGATCCGATGTGGATAAGTATAAGACCGATGTGTCGTAGCGACTGATTTACTTTAAAGAAAGCGCGTCGCGCGACCGGAAAGCACGCCGCGGGACGCTTTTTTTCTTGTACGCGAGGGGTCTCGCACCCCTCGCTGGAGTACTAGTGTTCACGTTTTGCCGCAGCTTCTCCGGATAATATTAGATAAGTCGTAATAAGACCCTTCGTCAGATTGCTAACTGGGATACATTAGTCACATAAGTAAGCTGGGCAACTTGTAAAAATGCAATTTTTGTACTGTTATAAAAAGTTAAATAGACGAGGGTACACTGACGTTGTAGCGTGAAAGAACATTTTTCAATAAAAGATTTTTCATACGCATACATCGCGTGACTATTATTAATATTAAGCCTGTACACAAATAAATTAAACGAGAGAATTGGTTTTCACTTGCAAGTAGAAATCAGTTCCAAAACGTTATCTCTCTTGTTCTATTATTTTATATTAGAGAGAGAGAAAGAAATAATATCTATTTTAAGAACTTAATATCTTGAATAATTTGACGAAAGAACAAACATACAACATTAATCTTTTCCAATGCCAAGACATTACTGAAAATGAAGGTATCACTATCAATCATAAGATAATAACAAAAATTGATATTTCATTATTTCTTATATAGTTACATTTAATTAAGAATGTTTCATTTATTTGAACGGTAATAGATGAGATATGTAAAAAAAAAAGAAAAACATGTGATTGTGATTTTATAGTTCTCTAAACAGCATTTATTTTCTTCTTTTGTTACATTTCTGAAGTCGCGATCCATTCGAAGACGTTGTGCACAATTTTAACGGTGAAAGATAATATTAAACGTCGATACAATGTCATCGTTCCGTGTAATATATAAATATTTAGACCTGTGCCAGCGACAAACGCGTACGCCGAATCTAGAATCGTGTGATTTGTTCGATCGACTTTGTGTGTGTGTATGTGTGTGTGTGTGTATGTGTGTGTGTGTGTGTCATCTCTCCATTCCCTACTCATCTCTAACGGAATGGCTACGTACATACGCAGGAATTCAATATATTAATGTATCTTTTTATCGATGTAAGGTTGTTGAAATATCGGATACGAATTCAAAACGATTCTTGTGATAATGAGGCGTTACATTCACGAATTCGCCTTTTTTTTTCAAATTGTACTTTAACAACTTTGATAAATTAAAATCTCGATTTTTTTTCAAACTCTAGATCACTTATACAACATGAAGGATAGATCTCAAACAATAGAAATGTCTAAAGATTCTTGAAATTTTGAACATTCAAATTTTTATGGTGATTGAGAATTAATTAATGTTAGAAAAAAAATTAATATTGATTAGAGGTTTTTCAATCAGAATTCTACCTATAATATAGAAGTAGGTAGATAGAAAAAGAGAATTTAATTAATCATGGTGGTAGTACAACATAATAGATTGTGCTCGACTTTGTTGTTCGTACCAAACATTTGAAGAACCTTTTTTCGTTTCTATACACTCACGCGTTCCGTCTAATACGAAGTGGCTACAAAATAATAATAAATACTTACAGTCTATCTAACGACTACTCTTAAGTTTGAAATGCAAAGGATCAATCATCGCTTAAATCGTATAGTTAAATAGACAATATCCACATACTTAAAGTTAGATCGTAATTTAATATATGTTCGGTATAATATAAACATCGATTTATCTCGCTTCCTCTCTTCATCATGCATACACATGCAACACGGGTGCGTAAATTCTACCTTTTATCTATACACATATTTACAGATCGACGATACGTTTTTCTGTTACGAACGCAGACCAACATGACATTGTTAATGCGATGAAATTCATGAATTCCAAAGACAACGAGATGAGAAACCATTTAATCTAATATTAAATAGTTTATAGCTAAACATGTTTTTTCTTTATTATAGATTCTGCATATTGAAGTTATTGTGGTAAGATGAGATGCAATTTCAATATATCGCTTTGACTACCACTATCGTATCGTCCATTAGGCGAGCTTTTACCTATTTTATCGCGTTGACTTAAAAACAGAATTGCGTCAAACTGAAACTATTTTCTGTAATCTGCAGTTATATATTTAAGATGTCTATAGAAATTTCTATCAAATTTTTGAGGACAACAATCTTGTCTTGTTTAAACGTGATAACGTTTTGACTGGGCATTGGTGTTCATATTATTCCTAAGTATCGTCGAAAAATTTTTCGAAGATGATTAAGAGGGAACAGAAAATGCTAAGAGTGCACTCTCGCTGAAGAATTTTCATTATAATTTCCCAACCCAGTAGTTCGAATTTAAAAATTCGGCAATATACTATCTATACTGTATTTTATATTATTTTTAGGCAATAACAGGTAATATACTATCTCTTCAAAGCAGAACAATTTTTTCATAAAAGTGAATCTGTCTTTATGGAAAAATCACTTTCGTAACGGCACCTTTAGCCTTCTCCATTTTCTCTTATCCTATATTATAAATATCACGAACTATGAGATGATTAATTTAAAAAAAATGATCAATAAGACTATATATTTTTTTACCCGAAAATGATAAAACACAGTAAAAAAGAAATGGTTACTCTTTTCAAAGAAACATACATATACATCTACATAAATAAAATGATTTAAATACTTTTTACTTTTATGAATAAAATCGGAAAATATTCGAAACTCCTAAAAGCAACATTTTTAGATGACGAAGTATGTGTGTTGCATACTTAAATCAAACAATTACATTTAGGAGATAGTGTCACAGCTGGTCACAGCTAATAACTTGCAGCGATAAACTCCAGTTTTCGTCTATGTACAAAGCCTTATAATAATCATAAGGAAAACACTATAGTTTCAGTAATTATTCGTGTTATCTAAGCATTGATACACCACCATCCGTATAATATTACACGAGGAACACACGCCGATCACTGTTACTCAACGTGGTGATTTGCAGAACCATTTTATCAATCGGCAGCGGTATGTAATTATGTTGTTAAAATTAAGTATCACTTTTGCTGCAATTTTCCCCGTACTGTTTGGAAATTATTTCATCGGTAAACGCCATAAATGACTAAAATGATTCCGCAAACATTCTTTTCTTAACGGCTCTTTGCTTTTGTAAAATCTCCTCTTTGGTCTCGTATATTCAAATAGAATATTTATAATACAACGCGACATGAAGAATTCCACTTGTCGCGTCACATTACATGTTTTCGTCATATTTCATAGTACGCTTGGCGACTAACAATCGGATCGAACCCATATTCTATTTGAGGATCGACTAACATGTAATATGGCATTACAGAATGAAAAAAAATTTACACATAGTCGTACGTAACGACATTCTTAAACCGAGTACGCTAATAATACTTGTCATGCAATATCAGTATAACATTTCGTGTTCGACGACTGCTAAAATTCGCATCCCGCATTTTGTTCCTACGCTAAATTTAATCATCTCCCCGCTCTGCTAAAGGCTACGATTTGCATTCGTACATTCTTACATTCAACGCCAAATGTGATCGTTTGATTTTGAGATTTATTTGTCTCGTTACGAAGATCGCGTTTAACAATTTAACAATCCTTAGAATCAATATTTCGCGCTAAATACGAAATATAAATACGGCTCTATGCACCGCGAGTTCGTCTATCTCTACGTTAAATCCGTTATTGGCAGTACAGAAAAAAGAAGTGTGCGCCAGATCAATAGAATGTATAAACGATGAAAACCGTGCATATTTTTCTTTCTATTTCCAGCGCAATCGCCAGAATTACATAGAATTTCCTAAACACTGTGGTATAATTACCAAAAGCTCATATCTAAAGCTCCCTCTAATCCGCATTCGAGAGTCTCTACTTTTTAAAATTATATATAGCTATATTTATCATTAAATATTTATTATTTTCTCTGTTTATAGATGCTTGTTTATATATGTTCTTTTTGGGCGTTCTGCAGATAAGCCAAATGCTTTGGATAAAATCTATATATCTCTATGTTAATCATTTATGGTATGGAAAATGTCATTTGTCTCACAATTTGTTCATAAATGTGTTATTTTATAGTACTAATAATTTACTTTGAAGTATAATATATATATATATATATATATATATATATATATATATATATATCTTATATTTTTTTGTTTCGCACAACTAATCTATCTTTCAATCTTT
>Ga0157363_1001464_pt1 | contig 19725 bp, 6 predicted proteins | sample AttsexASBM1_FD_111477 | JGI IMG/M metagenome (GOLD analysis project Ga0157363, IMG submission 111477) | Fungus gardens microbial communities from leaf cutter ant in Ribeirão Preto, State of São Paulo, Brazil - Atta sexdens ASBM1 | ecosystem: Host-associated > Fungi > Mycelium > Unclassified ... | reverse complement strand
GATGGGAGAAAGTAGTGGCCAGCGATGGACAATACTTTGAATCATAAATGTATAACCAGTTTTTTACAATAAAGCCTCAAATTTCGGAAAAAAACGGCGGAAGCAAAGTTGTACACCTAATATTTTAACAATTAGTAATACCGTATCATCATCTCCTACAACTATATAAAATAATACTATATAAAATAATATACTAATGAAGTATTAAGAAAATGACAAAAATAAATTCCTTTATATAATATAAAAATGATTTTAAGCACTAGAAAATTATTTAGAAATACAAACTATCCTGCAGATACAATCATCTCCCATATAGCAGAAAAATTGCAGAATGATTTCACTGAAACATTGCAATATTGCATGGTGATTGCGAAATGTTGCTGAATCATTACTGCAAGATTCCAACAATGTTTAAATGCTCGCTTTTTGTAATATTGCAGCGAAACATTCCAGCAATATTGCAATGTATTTGGATAAATTTTTTACGAAAATTCTAAAATGCCTGTACACATATCTCACTAACTTTAATTTTCTTATAAATCGCATTTCTAATGATATGTGCTTTTCAAAAGCAATTTTTTATGATAAAATCATAAAGTATTTCAATAAATGTAGTATTAATTTTGAATAAATAATTCTGATAAATTTATTTCCAAGGATAAAGCATGTATATGTGTATCCCGAGCAAATATTATCAATCATAAATATTATCCACATTAACATAATAATATAGTCGCTTGATAAGTTAATTATGAATTAAGTTAATTGATTCTTTTCAATTCGAAGCCACTCCGAGTCAATTGAAATTGATTAAAAAGTGACGGTATGAAATTTAGCAATAAAGTTCGGGCGCTGCGTGCATATTAGGCATAAGTACATCATCGATCATTAATATTTCGATAAATCGTTTTCAGCAGTTTAATTGCTTATCCGATGATGCGTTGATTGTATCCAAACTCGATATTATATAGCTTTTTGATTTTATATTTAAAATAAATATAGAACTTAGCTAATGAAATGATCATCAAATAATAGATTCATAAATTTTTTATTTGAATATAAAAATGAATTATTAATATAATTCATTTTTATTTTATTAATTATTATATCATAAAAATTACTGTTAAATTAAAAAATTATACCATATAAATATTAGGTGTAGGAAAAAGTTCGTGGCGTTTTTAATTCTCAACCATAAAGATTAAACATTCAAGTGACTACATTCAATTTTGAAAACAAAGGTTTAAGCCATTTAAGATTTACACTCTATTAAGTGTCATGAGTAAACCGTGGTTGGATGTTATCTAGTCCCTATATATGTAACAGAGATCACAAGTGTCATGTGATCGATATATTTTTTTGATTAGCTGGAATAATTCGTAGTAGCTGCCATATTGAATTTATTATCAATATACTCAACATCGACTCCTGTCGATTGCTGTGGAACGATGTTAGTAAATTCATCCTTCAATGTTTTGTGAATATTTATCTATTATTTCATAGTTTGCATTGAATGTTGCATACCTTACATATAGAATTTACATCCATCATCACCATGCCAACGATTTTGCCGCATATCGCTGTAATAATAACACTATTTACTAACTTCATCCTATAGCAGTCAACAGGAGTTGATGTTGAGTATATTGATAGTAAATTCAATAGCAGCTACTATGAATTACTCCAGCCAATCAGAGAAATATATTGATCACGTGATACTTTGCGAATCTCTGTTACACTATAGGATCTCCAATGTTACCATCAAATTCGGTGTATAGTATGATGTATATCAAATTATTCACCAGATTTAATGGTCACATTCAATTGATACTTAACATTGATGGCAAACACTCAAACGACACTCAATATTGATGCGCAACACTTAAGTGACACCCAATATTGACGGTCAATACTCAACTTTGATGATAAATACCTAAATTCGAGTGTTAACACCAAAAATTGAGAGTTTTTTCGTAAGGGTGGCTATAATTTATTACGGAGTCTAAATTGGATTTATATAAATTTAAAACATTTTTATTCTGATTTCTATTACACATAAAAATAAATAAATAGTAAACTAAAAAAATTTCTTTTTTTTTTCAAGATTCAAATTTTCAAAATTCGATAGCGACCTCTAAAATTTAGAGGAAAAGATGATATTATGGCACCTCAATTATATTTTACACAATATTTATTATAAGTTTAAAACTTGACAATTACATTCGTTAAAATGTTGTTGAATCGATTCTAAACTCTAAGTTACGAAATATTTATTACTTAGGATACTATTAATAAAAATGTAACATTGCATAATGACTCAAAGAAAAAAAGTGGGTCTTCCATAAAAATAGCCTTAAAATATTAGTTTTGTTTAGAAAATAGTTTGATTATAAAATTAACAAAAAAGTAAAACATTTCAAAATGTATGCAAATGTATGTTTATACATTCACGTAACTTCTACTTCTTTCTCAGCATATGAGCTGCTCAGTACTAAAAATCTCAGTACTAAAAATAATACATGTAATATAAACTAGATTAACAATAAAGCTATAATCGATTATCTAAACGGCGCATTTTAAAGATTTCATATTTTTTGAAAAAAAATTGTTATTATATAGTTTGAAAAATAGATTTGGAATAGGTTTGGAAGTCATTTTTTTCTTCAAGGAGCACACCCGTATAATAATTTATGTAACGATTTTTTCTGAGAAAAACACACACTTTTTTTGCGGGAAGGAATCTGCGATCAAAATCTAATTATAAGCAGATTTTTTGTGGGTAAATGATGATTTGAGAAGTGAGATTATGTTGTAGCCCCCAGCCTCAAATATTCGCTATCGGTTAGATAGTTATATGATGTATTTTCCAGTATGATATCTTTTCAATCTTTTGATCTAATTCGTATTTTCATGTAAAGTATTTACTAGTTGATTAGGATAATTACATAGTTTATGGTGATATTTTGAACTTCTCGCTCTGATTTCCTCCTTAATTGTAGACATTTATAAATATTCGTGCACTTCGGTATTTTTGATAAATCAAGGGGCTTGCATATTAGCTTCAGTATGCCATTCTGAAATCTCTGGATGATTTCAACATTTGAATTACTTGCCGTACCTCACAGTTCCAGTCCGTAAGTCCAAACTGGTTTCAGAATAGATGTATATCAAGAGCTTGTTTTCGAGATTAAGCCTTGATTTTTTTACTGAGAGCATTAATGATCGAGTTCTGGTAGCTAGTTCATAGTGTTTAGCACTAATGTGTTCCTTTCACTTTGTCTACGATCGCGATGCAAGCCCAAATACATTCGAGGTAGGACTTCATTGCAAATTTTAACTGGGGGGGGGGGCAATTCTCTTGATTTAAAATGAATATGATTTGATTTTTAAGTACTGATCTGGATTTTCCAGTCTTGGAGCCACTGTAGCTTTGTTAGATGCATCCGTAAGTATCTAGATTTAGTATTTTTAGTTGGATCTCGATTATTAGACAGTATCGCTGTGTCATCAACAAATATTACTTCTCTAGTTACTGGTAAGAAATTTATTGGCAGATATAGGTACAATAGAGAAAGAAACCACCAGAATTAGGGCTGTGTGTCTCAGTGACAGGAAGTCTACCAACTCGGAGGAAAGATAAAGCCTGGGTTTGAGCGCCCTTATTTTTAGATATTTTTCTCTGTTGTCGTCAATTGTTTATAGGTATATGATGTAAAGATTAGATATAATATCGGGCCTAGGATTAAGCCTTGCGGAACCCCCGCTTTTATTGGGTAAAATTTTGAATATTCTTCTTCCTTTTTAATTCTAAATATCCTTCCCACGAGATATTTTAGGAGCAGGTAAAATGTTGAAGCTTCTGTTTAATTTTATAGAATAAACACCAAGCCATACTCTATCGAATGTTTGCTGCACGTATAAAAAGACTGCCGAGCAGTATTCTTGCGTTCCTTGATTTATCTAATTTCAACTCTGTACGTTTGCTTAATTGTTGAGTAATGCTTGCGGAATTCAAATTGGTATTGTGAAACAACATCATTGGCTGAAATTACTGGATTTAGTCTATTCAGAAGAAGTTTTTTGAACAGCTTTGACAGCATTGATAACAGGCTAATAGGCGGATAGAATGTAACTAGGTTCGGTGATTTGCCTTTTTTATATAATTATTATTTGAGAGACTTCCCAGGGAAACATAAGATGCGGATAATTCCGTTGAATAAAAAGACCAAAAAGGCTAGTCCCTTTCTTGATAGCTAGGACTTCGAAAATTTTTTCGAAAATTATGAGGTTGAAGCCGGGTGCTAGTCCCTTTCTTGGGAAATAATCTTTTAATTATTACTTGTATTTTCTTTGAACTAATTAGTTTCAAAGGAGGACTCAGTTGCAGGTTACTATTTAAAAATTACTTAACTCTTTTACTATTGCTGTCTCCATTTTCTATGGAGTTGGGAATAAAGACTTTCTATAGAAATTAGGCAAAGATCTCCGCTTTCTCTGCTTCATTTGTTGTTGCGAGCCCATTTATTGTCATTTGGATTTTATAAGAGTTTTCATGGGTGGTGTATTTTTAACAACCTTCCGGAGTGAGTATTCGTTAAAATTAGAGGGACTTAATGACTCTAGTTGTGTGTTAAGATATCATTGTCTATTTTATTCAATTTCATTGCCATTTTGTTGAATGCGAGTTTATCTTCCGAGAATCTGCTCAGTTGCCAGTTGCTGCATAATCTACGCTTTTCTAATATTCTCTTTTTGATATCCAATGAATAATTTTTATTTTGACACGTATTAGCAATGCGCATGGCAACTTCATGCCATCGTTTAGATTATCTTTGTGATATGAAGGTGGCCTTATTTATGTCATCGTTGAATCTTAATGATAACATTAGATTAATATTTCCATTTATACACTCACGGAAGGATTTCCGTCTTATAATTGCTCAAATACAGTTGCGATAGTCGATGAATGACAGTAGTACTTAGAGTAGCTATGATCGGTGACTGATCTGAAGAACCGTCAAGAAATTTTTCACTTTTGTGTAGATATTTCCTATGCCTTTGGAAATAAAGAAGTCTATGATGTCTAGGACTTTATTTTTATCCGTTGGCGAATATGTCGCTCCCTCAGATATTCTAATCCACAGTCGTTGATATTAATCTTGAGTTCTCTTCCTCTCAATTTTATTTGTTTTGTCTTGTATTCCGCCATCACATAGTGCTTTATTATATTTTTGATAATAATGGCAGAACTACCATGTGCTGTACCGTCCGGATGATGAGTAGGGTAGACAAAAAAATCTCTTAGAGACTTTGTTAGCAGTGTATGTTTCTGAGATGAGGACAATATCCAGGTTGTTTGCAGTAATAGTAATAAGTAAGAGTATTTTCTTTTTGTTTGACAGGAGACCATTAATATTCCATGTTACAATTCGTAAAGATTTTATTTTATTTTAGAAACTAATGTTTTGAGAAGTAAGAAGCTGAGTTGATTAATTAGCACAATCCAATCAATCTTTTCCAATTGTTTATAAAGTAAGACTTCTATCTATAATTTGATGTGGTATTTCCCCTTCGGACTTTAGCAAATGTGCGCTTATTGTAAGATATGTTCTGGCTGTGACTTTCCCGCGTTTTCCTCCCTTACTTCAGGATTGTGAATTGTTGCATAGTTTTACGATTAGTAAACTTAGTTTTACGATTAGTAAACTTAGTTTCTTTAGTTTTACGATTAGTGATGTCGAGGGTTTTTCTATTTCCTTATGTACAGGGTGCGTCACCAAAATCGAACAATTTCTTTAAACAAAATGTTTTTTATTAAAAATTAAATATTACAAAAATCTTTGTACATGACACTTGGGAGATCCCTGTAGAGCACAATTATTCAATATATCCCCCATTAGTTTGCATGACGGCTTCTATTCTTGGTCTGAAGCGTTCGCTATAATGCGCTATCCATGCCGACGAATGCTGCCTCAATAGCGTTCTTAATGACATCATATTGGGATGTAGAGACTTGTTTGTGACCCTTTCAACTATGTTCCATAATAGTCCAAGGGATTTAAATCTGGGCTGTTGGGAAGCCAGAATTCCTTCGATCAAAACATATTGACGTTGTCTGAGAGCCAATTTTGAGTCAAATGACTTGTATAAGCCGGTGCTGTCCTGCTGAAAAACATATGGTCTTCCGGACGCCAGTTTCCACGGCTTCATTACATTTATCAGAATGATCCGAGTCATCCGAAATCAGAGCTTGAATCTTTTCAACGACTGTTCGTGGTGACTTCTTTGCTGATAAAACCTTCGTTGGATGGTTCTAAAGCTGTATATTTTGCCGTTATAAGCAGTTAATCTCGGGTATCCAAAGAACCGAATTATTTCCGTTTCTGAACGCCTAGCGCGAAGGCTTTCGATGATCGCGGCTCTTCGATTATACTCCGCACTTGGTTTCAATATGGCCATTTTGAGAATATGACTGTTTACTAGAAGCATCAGGCTTTCTCGGACGCCAACAACAACCTCTGGCGAAGGCAATAAAGTGAAAAATTTTAATTGAAATTTGTCCGGATTTTGGTGACGCACCTTGTATTTCACATCCTTTGTAAATGGCGGAATGATTATCAAGGCACATTTGATAGATATGCTTCGAATCTTTTTTGGATAGTCTACGGTTTTTTATGTCCTTCAGTGCACTTTACGTATCTATATGGGTGCAGACAATTGTTTTCGATATATTCATATTGTGACATCATTGACATTGCACAATTGATCTTCTTTTCTTGAGATCTTCTTTGGTTATTCGAGTATTAAAGATGTAATTTTTTTACAAATTTATTATTAGGTCCAGATTCGATTGACAAAGAAGATATTTAATTTTTTATCGTGATCAAATCTAGCGTTCAGAATTTCATCTCTTATTGTTTGTTCTATAGCCTTCTTGATAGATTCAATAAAAGTTGTGAAAGTGAAAGTAAAGGTGTTTAATTACGATTCGATAGAGTGTCATCTTTTTTAAATCTTTTTTAAATCTTTAATAAATGTGTATTACCTTGGTCTCTGACTAGATTTTATAACTTTTTGTACTTATCTGTATTTGTACAGAAGATCCTCAATTGGTGGAGTAATTATTTTGTATTTGTAGTCCTCTATAGAAACCTTTATTATGTTTAATAGAGTAATAAGTTTAATTATGTCTTCTATATCATATAAAAATATTAGTAGCGGTTTGTTAGGCTTTTTGATAGTTGGATTGTTTCCATCGACGTCAATTGGCAACTCTGAGAATCTGTTTGCGATAGGAATGTCTCCTATTGGTGATGAATATGATTGTGTTCTTTTTTTTTGTACTGTCTGAGTACTAGAGCCTTTTGCTTTTCAATCGACTCTGAATAGTTATATTTTGCTGAGTGTTCATTCCTTTGTTCACAGTTTTTTGATGTCTGGGTCCAAGGAAATTAGTGTTAATCACAAGTTAAATCAAAGTTGCTGTCAATAGTCATATCTTAATTCTAACATCAGATTTGTATTCAGCGAGTATCCGCTAAAACTCTTATGTAAGATAGTTGAGTGCAATACAGGAAAGTCACCAATACCAACATTTTGTTTTTAGACAATATTTCTAAACAAAAGATGAAAATAAAACTTTAAGAACATAAGTATACATTAAAAAGTATCTTCTATCAGATAGTATAAACAGTTTTTTGTACTGTTTGCAATTTTGCAATAATTAATTTTTTCATTGGATAAGCAAAAATGAGTGTCTGATAAAATGGGCTCCAAAACTGACATAGTAAACAATAATGTTACGTATTCTATTCTTTTATATTCCTATTCTTTTCCTTTTACAAGAATTATCTGTATAAAATATCTACAAATGAACGTATATAAGATTTTCCAGAATTTTTTCACTTCATTATAAAACATTTTTATTGAATTATGGGCATATTTACTTTATGCTGAGGTCTGCAAGATGCAAATATGTAACGCGATAGTTTTTCCATATATACACGGTTGTCTTTAACTCTAATAGAGCTATTTAATACTATTAAGCACATTATTAAGTCAGTTCTTAGTCTATTTTACAGATAGGTGTGGTGGTTTACGCTGCACTAATTTTAAATTTAAAATCACATTATGAAAAAATTAAAAGAAAAAAATAACAAATAAAACTGATTTAGGAAACTACAAGCATTTAAAATGACGTAATATTATCAATAATATAGTCACTATTATTCGAATTATGCAATTTGCAAAAGAAAATCGTAAGAATTTTTATTTTCGCATTCGTAAAATTCGTTTTTAGTTGATTTTGTATAAAAACAAGCCACAAATATACGAATTATGAGTTTGTGCTTTTTTAATTAGCTAAACAGATAATTTTTTATTATTATTAATAAAGTGCAATACTTAATTTCTGAAAAATAAGGAGGGGTGTCGCTTTTGGAGACTTATGTCAATATCGGCGACTTTTCTCTAACAACTTTAATTTAAATAATTCAACTTCTAGTTAACAATAATTTTCAGACAATTATTAATATTGCACATTTCAAGGAATTTTTTTTTTAAATCCAATTCCACAGTTTTCTTTCACATTTATTAACAATTAATTTAAAAAAAAGTTCGTCTCGATCAGTTAAGAATAAAGATCTATAGCGATTTTTGAACAATAAATTCCCATTGTGTGCCGGTCAAACGCCACAACTCAAGTGATGATTATTTCTATATATCCCTCTCTATATGACATAACGTGTTATAAACGTCTGTGATTCGGCATCTATGCAGATAGTGGAGTAGCACGGTCTTCTGCGATTTTTTTATTCTTCCTTGATCTTTTTTTTCGAGACGCGTTATTTCATGCGACTTCAATTTGAACGATTAATTTTTTCACGTCGAAATAATTATTAATATTATAGCGACGATAAATCCTAAAAAAGCTGCTCAAGTGTTGTTGCTTTAAGTGAAGATGACAGAAATTAAAGATGTAGCTGAGACACTTGATTCGTCAGTATCAATGTACTTATTTCGTAAATTCTTTTCAGAGGAGGCCTAATTCGGGACATCCTCGCTATTCCAACAACAATGATAACAAATTACATTAAATTCTTTAAGAGACAGACATCGAATAGCTGTCCAAATTCGAAATAATTTAAATTTCGCAACACTAATATATCCGTTGACACCATTTGAAGAAAATTAGTGGAACAAAATCTGTTTTCGCGCAAGCCTGTGACTGTACCTTTGCTTCAACATTGCCATCGCGTAGCCAGACTCAATTTTGCAATAGAGACTGGACTCACATAAACTGGGATTAGCGCAAAGTTCTTTCTAACAATCTCGTTTTCTTCTCTATTCTCCAGATGGACAAGAATAAATTTATCGTAGCAAAGAAGAATGACTTGCATATTTTAAGTAAAGGCACAGCTGTAATGAAGGCCCTGTAATAATTTGGGCAAGAATTTCTGCAAATGCTCACTTCTTTAACAACAATATGAACGCAGATGTATACGTGGAAGACATAGTCATTCGATATGTACGGAACATATTTCATCAGATAGAATTTCTTGTTTATGCGAAATAATGCTTGATCACATATTGCGAGAAGAGACCATAACTTGAGCTAATGACAGCGGTACCATAAATTGGTATAACTTAGCAAAAAATGGTTATATCAAACCAATTTTACTCCGTAAAAAAGCATTTTAAATATAAAATTCTATACTTTCATGTTCATTTTATCCTATTAGCTTGTGACGTCTAATTCAGGCCATGTATCGTCGCAATCTCAAACCTTTGATTATCAATTTTGCAATTTTTTCTTCTCACTTTTGCCACTTCGAAAAAATTGGCCTAGTACAATTCTCAAATATCCTTAAAGTGGACACTGCAAACTTCATTTTGCATTTTTAAATATATTTTTACCTTTATTATTTACGAAGTTATAATCATTTGAAATTTGATAAATATTTCCTAAATTTTCAGTGTACCACTTTTTTTGCAGATGAATATATATTCACAATCAGCTTGTATACAACCTGCTTGTAATCATCAAAATATATTCACGATCTGGACTCTTGCACTCATCTGTATATATTTGCGACTCATTCACAATCACGATCAGCTTATACCGTGCAAAATCTCTTGTATATTAACGATCCATACATAACCTTGTACATATCTCTAGTCGTTTATGCGTAGTCGCCATACACACTTAAGTCCATGCAAGACCACTGACTCTGCAGATCGACTCGATTCTAACTGAAAGTGGATCACCTCAGTGGATCACCAATTCTAATGAGACTGGGTCAACTCGCGTTTAGATTTGAGTTTATTTTTCGAGTCAGTGTCGTCAGCGACTCAGAATTACAATCAGAATCAGAATCAGTATAGAAATACAAGATTTAATCATTCAACGCTTGACAGCAGATAGATTGTCTTCCTAACAACTATTGTCATATAGGGAATCATATTTCTGAATAAAGATACTTTTTGTAAAACAATTTAGCGATTATATATAAGAAAAAATAGTTCGTAAATATCCGTAAGAAAGATGGCATTAAAAAAGAAACAACTTGGAAATTACGATTCGGAAATATTATTAATAAATGAAGTTCGAGAAAGACCTTAATTCTGCGAATCTATCAGCCAAAATATCTGAAACTTAGCCAGTATTATGTTCATTTTCAACATAGATATTATATTGCGACACAATTCGTCCGAGATTTGCGATAATCTTACGTTTTAATTTTACTCTTCTATATAGTTAAGTCAGTCAGTGGCAATTGTCGGCAAATATCAACAAATATGATCGATTAACCCGAATCGGATACTGCAGTCGGGCCTGCAGAGTCTATAATACAGCCTTTATGCATATTCGTGCACTGCGATCCGCGCAACTCATCTGGCGGCAGATAGATTTCCTAACAACTATTGTCAATATAGAAAGTTCTGTAAATAAAAACATTCTTTAAACGATTTAGTAAAACGATTTAGTGCCTCACGCTTTTCTCAAACTTTGGCTCCGACGAGCAAATTCCGGCGAGCAATTTCAAAATTTCTTATTCATTGACGAGAATGAAACGTAATGCGTACTACATAATGTAAGTAAACGAAATTTCATCAAACACAATATAATTCAATATGTTTGAAGATATTCATATTTAACTTGGATACTTACTTTAGATACCTCAAAAGGTTTCGTAAGTATATTAGATGACATATCAGCAACAAGTGGTATGCCATTTATTTCCGGGATAAAATTAAATTCAATTCCTGGAAACATATATATTTTAGTACACATATATCCGTACATAATTCTTAACAAAAATAAAGATCGGAATATAAGTCGAAGATAAAATGACATAAAGATAAAATGACAAAAGATACAATGGACATACAATGGATCCTCTAAAAACGTAAATTGTAATGTGAAATGAAAAAAAAGCTTAAGAGGTCACTTCTAAAATACAGCTCACTAAAACACTTCTTTTATTTTCCATCAATTTATGCTTTCTAAAAGTTTCATTCATACTTCTACTTTTCTCTTACAATCGACTTACATCTCTTTTTTTTTTATTTTTGTAAGCAAGATTAAAACAATAAAACAATTCAAAATGTTTTTGTTTACCATGTATAGTTTCATTAGCGCAATAATAAACATATGATGCATTCGCGTTTAAGTTCCATGTGGAAGGATGCGGAATTTCTGTGTATTTTGTCATATTAGACAAAACCATGTTCACTTTTCCATATTTCGCTGCTTCTTTTGCCGCTTTTGCAGACCATGAGCCTAAATAAATGCAATTTAAATTACGAAATTTTTTTATCTTATCTTATTTAATTTTTTTATCCTATTTTATTAAAAATATAAAAATTACGATCTCACCAGTTACTAAATAATCCGCAGTTCCTGTATTCATAATATTAAGAGGAATAGCTGCAAAAATGGCAGTACCGCCTCCTTGCATGAACAGGATTTTATAGTTGTCAGGAATATTGCTTTAAAGAACAAAAATCATATGTAAAAATTAATAATTTACGAGAAGTATTTATAAACAGGATATACAATCTCATTTTGTTTTAAACAGTCTCAAAAAATGTATAAAAAACATTTTAAAAGAAAATTGTGTGGCTTAGAGGAGCGCAAATAATGATAAAATCAGTTTTCGAAAAATCTTAATACTTTAAGATCACATAAAAATTATTATTATTTCTTAAAAATAGAATTATATAATTTATTTTATGTAACATATTTTCTTTAATTTATTCATATAAAAATTGAGATAGAAATATTGAAAAAGCCAAATAATTTTCGAATTATTTTATACTTATTCTGTCACATGTTGAATAAAATATAAAATATCTCGATTCATTTTTTTTATCATTGTACCTTAATATTTTTATGCACAGAAAAATGAGATGAATCAATTGGTATAAAAAAAGACACATAGTCACTTATTTAAAAAAATACGCATTTTGCAATATTTAACTATATATATATTTTTTTTAAAGCATGTGCGTTTTTACATTTATTTATTTGATTATTCTATGCATAAAAATATTAAGATTGTTAAAAAATTAATATTTTACGAGATATTCTAAATTTCATATCAATATAAGTCTATGGTAGAATAAAGTATAAAATAATCACAAAATTATTTTGATTTTTCCATATCTTTACCTTTTATATGTAGGAAAAATTAGAAGAATTATATTACACAATATACATATTGTTACGTCCAGTGAATTCCACAATTTTTTGTTTCATGAACGTTCGACAAAGTAATCAGTTAGGGTAAATAAAAACTCAGTCACCAATCAGCGAGCGTGACAATATTTAAAGAACGTGTTATTAATCACATTAATAGAAACCTTCCCAGCAATATTGAAAAAATAAGCAAAAACATAGAAATTCAGAATCTCCTGATCCACGGTAATAAAATTTATGATAAAGATTATAAATCATGTAAAGAAAATATTGTTTAAACACGATAGATTTTAACAAGTACAGAATCTTGTGAAAAATCGTGGATAGCGAGAGAAAGGATAGTGGGTAGAGATCTGTGACAGAGAAAAGAGAATACAAAGACGGATGAGAGGTGGGAGTAAAGGTTGAGAACAGGAAGAGAAGAAAAGAAGAAATCAGTCGAGGTTTGAAGCAGAGTGTAGTCATAGGCCGTGCGGTTCGGATGTCTTTCGAGAGTAACATAACTTACGAATTTGTTAGCTTTTTATCGAGCGCTTATTACTGAGAGCAATCGATCTCTCCTTTTTCTTTTCTTTTTATTTTTTTTCTTATTTGATCCATCGCGTGGTTTATTGGACTCTCTGGGCTTATATTTTTCCCTCACACACGATGGCCTCAGGCGGAGGTCATGACATCGTTCATTAGTCATTCTAGCGCTTCCTTTTCTCTCTCTCCCCCTCTTCTTTCACTTTCGACTCAACTCTAATTCCTCTTTGTCTCCTAATACTATGAATTCCAACGATTTCAACTCTCCTGCTATTTCAAAACAAGAACTCTTAAAAGATCTCATTCAAGAAACGGGTATTTCCCTTCCAACTACATGTGCCTCAAGAGACGCTATTGCTATTCGTCATCTCTTGCTTTCAATAAGAAACTTCTATCTCAATCACTCACAAAGTCTTCAGAAATGCAAATTTCAGAAGTTATAAATACTAGAAAACAACTGTGTCTAATCCGGTGGACCGCAATGAGGAAACCTCGAGCGCTACACCACCAAAGAAATTGTCAGATACCTCTAATCTATCTGTACAATCGAAGCCATCTACTCAATCATCTGCCAACGGCTCTGTATAGACATTACAAACTTGATGAACGCTTCTCAATCTAAAGTTGTCTCGGTCCTATGACTGATCTCAAGATAATGACCTTTATGTAGTTTATTTTATGTATTCTACTAATCAAGATAACTTCATCCACCCTACTTTGATTAGTAGCATCATTGCCAAAGCACACATTCCCGGCATTGCTGAGATTAAAAAGATTGGCAAAGGAAAAATTCTCATCAAGGCAATGTCCGCCAACGCTGCCAGAATTACAGAAAACCCTACCTTCGCTCAACATAATCTTCATGCTTTTATTCCTGCATATGAAGTTCTCAAGGGGTTATTCAAGATGTTTCAATTGAAATTGATATCGAAGCCATTCGCTCTAACATCGAAATTCCTCGTTATAAAATTCTCAACATTCAGAGATTTAACTGCAGAATCAACCGAGATGGTAAATCTGAATATATCCCTTCTAAAACCTTGCTCAAATTTGCAAGTCAGATCTTCTTCCAAAGGAAGTCTTTATTTTTAAAATCAGACAGAGATCCGCCCATATATTCCCAGGCCTAAAATCTTCTCTTGTTATCGTGTCGGACACATAGCCAGAATATACGAACTTAGATGTCTCAACTGCGGCAAAAAACACGCTGAAAATGAATCTTGTCCACTCCAAGGAGAGCCTAATAAGTGCACTGTCAGGGTAACCATAGTGCAATCTTTAAAACATGTCCTCTCATTCTTAATCATGAATGCATTATTGATCTGGCGACTCTGAAAACATTCCTTTGACTAACATTCCTTTGACGCGAAGAAAATTGTCAACAATAGCATTAACTTCTAACTCGAATTGCAGCCTTAACTCAAGTAATTTCCCCTCTCTTCGAGAACAAAGTCACCTAGGTAATTTGGAATCTCCTCGCTAATTTTGAAACTTACAATCCCTACAACTGGTTGCAAAATAATATATCGCTTAATTCTTTCAGATCTTATTCCCAAGCGAATCCCCCCCCTCCCCGCTCCCTAAGCAATTCAAGCTTATATAATAATTCTTTGAACAAACGTTCCTCCACACAATTTACTAAACATACATTTTCTTCTTCCTCAATATCTCAGAGATTCAATTTCGCTCCCCCAGCTTCAATATAGCGCTCTTTGGGAGCTTAACGATAGGTCCTCGCAATTCTCCAGTAACGGAGTTTCCCTCTAGAACACTTCCTCTTCTTCTAGCAACTTCTCCCCTCAACGAAATTTTTTCACCTCTTCCTTCTTTAATAATATTCTTCCCTTAATTACTGAACTCATTACAACATTAATTTTTTGCAAACGAACGATGCAGCTAAAATTATTAGCACTATCTCCTCTCACTCATCTCGAACACCACCCCTCAGCCCTTCTCCTATGTTTCCGACAATCATCATTCCGATATGCCTTCAAATTTTAACTACAATGTTCGTCATTGCTCTGATAACTTCTCTTCTTACCACGTCTGTCCAAGAAGACAATTTTCGGAACTAGATCACCCTTAGAAACTTTCTTACGTTCCCCCTCTCCGATAACTTCGAAATCTCCTTACTCTAACACCCCCGCAACGACTCTAGGAACCTTTCTAAAGACCTTAAACTGTTACAATGAAATTGCAGGAGGGGGGCTAGATGCAACCTAACCTCTCTCCAATCCATTTCCCACAATTTTGACATCATTTGTTTACAGGAATCTCTCTGCTCAAACTCGACAACAACTTTAACATTCGAGGCTTCATAGCTATTAGATTAGACATTTCTCAACCTGAAGATAAAGGCGTCTGTACTCTAATCAAAGAAAACCTTAATTTTTTAACAATTAATTTTCCTTCTCTTTCCCACCCGTCTGTAGAATTCGTTGTCATCAAACTTCTTTCTCCTAAAGATCCCATTATTATTATTAATATCTATAGACACTCAAAACACTTCCTCGTCTTTTTACTCAGATCTTATAAATCAATTTCAAAAATTTAAGCTATTCCTTATTGTTGAAGACTTTAATGCTCACTACCACGATTGAGGATGTACCAACACATCAACTTCAGGTGCCAAACTTCTCAAAGCTATAGAGGATCACTTAATTATTCTCAAAACTTCTTCCCTAGTCCTCCTCATCCCATTTTATTAATATTGATCTTGTCATTGCATCTCCTCTTTTATTCTCCTTATGCAAAATTTCAGTTAAAATAGACACTTATGGTAGTGATCATCGTCTGGTTATTACAGAATTTCAATTTTCACCTCAGAACTCACTTAAATTTTGCTACAAACTCTCTCTAAAACCATATGAGTGAGATAATCTCTATTTATACCTTAAGTCTAACGCTTCAGACGTCCTTTCGTTTACGGACGCTTTTCCCAGCCTGTTATAATAAATTTTTCTCGTTCATTTTGGAATCTACTAGAAATTTTATCCCGGTTAACAAAAGGCTTCCGCGCAGTCAGGTTTATTCAAGACGACCTGATCCTCTCGCCTGATGGAACAACGCGTATTCCCAAGCCGTCGACGGAAGCCGTCAATGAAAGCCCTCAAAGAATTCCTCAAACATACTTCTTCGGAAATATACTCCCTTTTCAAAACCTCCCGCAGAAAATGCTCTCAAACTTTAATTCCTATCAAACGCTCTAGCTGGCGTAACCTGATGAGTGGTTTCAGTGGCCGCACTCCATCCGTACAAGTCTGATCCCTTATCAAATTTCAAATGTAACAAACACAGTCTCCGATAACGATCTGAAATTTCAGCAAAGTTCTAATGACGCGATCTTTAAACTATGGTCTCCTTCCCCAATTTTACAAAGTCTATAGAAGACATGCTGCAGGAGGATGTCTGGAATCCGAATGTTTTTTCCCGACTCAATGTCTCTTTCACCCGATCTCATAAGGGCCTTATCTTCCGTCTAGAAATCCTCTTCTCCTGGACTCGACTAAATTGATTACTCATTTTCTCCTGAGTACTTAGACTCTCTCCTGAGAATTTTCAATGATATCTTCATTCTCGGTGTCTTCCTTGACTCGTGGTCTAACTCTCTTGTCGTCCTCATTCTCAAACCAGTCATCTCGTCAGTTAGACCTATTCATTAATCTCCTGTTTCGCTAAACTTATGGAACGTTTAATATACTTTAGACTTGTATGATATATCGAATCTCGTCTCATTCTCACTTAGTCTGGATTTAGGTCATTTAGATCTTGCACGGATAATTTGGCCACGCTTACCACCAATGTTAAATCTGATTTTTTGAACCATTCTCCTACTGTGACAATTTTCATTGACATCGCGGGCGCCTTCGATAATGTTGATCCGCATATATTAATTAATTCCTTCTTTATTTAATTAAGATTTTCTTGATATAAGTATTCCTACTTACATCAGGAAATTATCAAGAAATCCAGCTTACATTTATCTAAAATTTTATTGGCAGACGACGCTTAAGTTTCGTAGTTAATGATACGTTAGTAGGCCCCTTTTGATTCAAAGGCATACCACAAGACTCTACTCTCTATTTAATATCTACTTTCTATTTAATATCTCAAGGACACGGGCCTCAGATACAATGCCAATTTACTACAATATGCTGATGATGCTGTCCTCTACTCTACGCAACGAAATATCAATGATACTATCAAATTTGTTCAACACTCACTTAATAATATTTACGCACACCTGAGAAGCACAGATTTGGATATCTTCCCCACAAAATTCAAGTGAATTATTTTTAGTCTAAACAAGAACATTTCTCCTACTTCCTCTTTACACATCAACAATCAGGAAATCTCTAGGGTGAACTCACCGCTTTCTTGGAATCATACTGAACCACAAACTAAACGGCAAGCTACATCTTAAATACCTCACGGAAAAAGGCAAAAACATCATCAATATTAACGATTTTTCGGGAGTTTCATGGGGTTCTCATCCCGGCCTACTACTCACTATTTGCCACTCCACTCTTGGGAGCTCGATCAAATACGGCGGTCAATTTTTGGAACTAAATCTCCTGATTTCATTAAGCTTCTCCGAATTCAATATAAAGCCATCAGAAAGAAAGGCTGTGGGATATCGTATCTCCCCTTCCATTAACACCATATGAAGCGAAAATACTTCCTCTTCATCTTAGATTTAATCTCGCCATCTCATGATACAGTTACAAACCTATGGCTTGTAAATTTAGTTCCATCTTACTCAGCCTTAATTCAAATGGAGCTTATTGCTTCTCGCACGAACCGGAAGATTGATGCCATCCAAAGCTCCAATCTATTTAAGACATATATCACAAGCAGACACTCAGAAAAATTCATTCATCGCTCATCTTACCCGGCAGTATTCTAGCATGATTTGGAAGTTTTATCCTATAAGAGCACCATTGTCACCTACAGCCATGCGCCATGCTTGGTTGTGACAAAGAAGATCCACAGGGATTTATTGCTGCCCAATTTCTTCATAAGTCTTTTGATTACAGACAACACGCAGTTACTTTTTATACGGACGGTTCCAAGGAACCGGCTATTCTGACGATGCGGGACTTTTCCCCCAATTTAAACATCAACATCGCTCATAAATTTCCTGCTGAAACGTCCATCTTCTTTGCTGAACTCTGGGCGATCTAGTCTAAGCTACCCTACTTGCTCGAGACTATAACCATAATCGCATAATCATTTTCAGCGATTCCAAGAGCACCCTCGACGCCATCTGCAACAATAGGTATTACCAGCGCAATTACATAATTTATTATATCAAACAGGCTCTGAGTGCAGCTAAGGACATCTCCATAACCTTTTTTTGGATTTCTTCTCACTCTAGTATCCCGGGAAATGAAACTGCTGACTCTATTGCCAAGGAAACTGCAATCAAAGGCTCTTCTTCTAATTTTCGTGTTCCATGAAGCTCTTCTACGAATTCAGGAAGGCTGCGCTACAATTTAATAACTATCTCAAGACAATGGCTTCTACTAAAAGCATATTCGAGCGTTATCCACCCGTCTCTAAGAAAACTCAGCAGAGAGAAAATTGTTGTGATTAATCATCTGAGATCTAATCACTATAATTTAAATGAAAACTTATATAGAATTAATGATAAACTCCCCTTCTTGTCCTTGTGGAATAATAAAGCAAAGTATCAATTATGTCATATTTGAATGCGACTTCTACAATCACAAAGCTCTTCACCTTCGTTCTTATTTACGTAACAAATTAATATAAATATTCTAACTCTCCTGAAGATATCTTCTCTTTCCTTTCCCCCAAGTTATGCAGGCTTCTCTTAGCTTTTATGAAAGCTAGCGAACTCTTCTTTTAAATTTCTCTGTCCTTCTGTGGCGCGCAACTACCACTGGATGATAGCAGGCGTCTGGACGGAGGGAAGTAGCCCCCAATCAAAAACATGCTACACTTATATACGTTTCATCTAAAGTACTTTATATCTATTGACAAAATCCTCAATGGTCCTGTCTGACTGCCGGCCCAATCAAGAAGAAGAAAAAGAGGTTTAAACCACGCTTAAATACAGACAACTAACCGACTAGGAGGTTGGAAATTGGAGTAGAGACTGCGCTTAATTATTGAAATTAAGAACAAGGCATTAAATTTTGTATCCTGGTATCTAATGATTCTACAGATGGATGGAGAGTGATTCATGCCAAAGATGAACCTCGACATCTGCAAACCCAGCCAATACATATTGGAACCTATTGATTTGCGCTCTCTCTCTCTCTCTCTCTCTCTCTCTCTCTCTCTCTCTCTCTCTCTAGGTAATGCGTTAATGTACATATATTGTAATTCATGAAATACGCGGCAGAATGAAATATTCGAGTTCATTATGATTTTACACACACACATACACACACGCGCGCGCGCAACATATATATACATATATATATATATATATATATATATATATATATATATATATATATATATATATGTGT
>Ga0157363_1001463_pt1 | contig 19729 bp, 17 predicted proteins | sample AttsexASBM1_FD_111477 | JGI IMG/M metagenome (GOLD analysis project Ga0157363, IMG submission 111477) | Fungus gardens microbial communities from leaf cutter ant in Ribeirão Preto, State of São Paulo, Brazil - Atta sexdens ASBM1 | ecosystem: Host-associated > Fungi > Mycelium > Unclassified ... | reverse complement strand
GTTTTCGCCCACAGAACAACCGCGCTGATATTTAGCGAGGAGGAGGAGTTCTGTGAGTGCAGTGAAACGAATCATTATTAAAGCCTATAGAATCTGTGTGTCCTTATATTGGTACGTGAATTGGCAGGTCATGTCAACGAAAAATTAACTCGGTCGCGAATAGGCAAGTCACCGTTAAGCTAGCGTAATATCAATCTTTCATCTTAGACTTTAAGTTTATGATTTTTATATATTAATTCCATATAAACGATTTTATGATAGATGATTATTCTGCGTTAATGTTCATATGTGGGGATTTAGTTTGCTGTAATAATCTTATGCGATATAGCTGACTTAACTTATTTGAATATTTCTTTGTTGAGATATTTTCTTTATTTTTCGCTGAGTGGCGTGTATCAAACTCTATCTGATTAATTGTTTAGTTTTTTTATTAGGTCGATAACGAAAATCCTAGAATAATTCTCTATTCATTTCGCGGGTAAATTTTTTTCACTTATTTTCCCTGCCGGGAATTTAAGCGTTATGTTAACGTAAGAAAGCTTCCACTCAGTAAAAATAAAATGATCGACCCTTCTGGGGAGTGGAAGTGGCAAGCGTAGATTTTCTTATCACTGTGACAGTAATCAGTTGTATGAGTGTGAAGCCGGAGGCAGTAATGCAGATGTTGTCAGGAGCAGAAATGGTCATTCAGTCACTGATTGATCAAGGCGTAAAACAGGTGTTCGGTTATCCCGGCGGAGCGGTACTGGATATTTATGATGCGATTCAAACAGTGGGTGGCGTCGACCATATATTAGTGCGTCATGAGCAAGCTGCGGTGCATATGGCCGATGCCGTGGCGCGTGCAACAGGCGAACCTGGGGTGGTACTCGTCACATCTGGCCCTGGCGCAACCAATGCTATTACCGGAATTGCGACGGCCTATATGGACTCCATTCCGATGGTTGTCCTCTCCGGACAAGTCGCGTCCTCCTTAATCGGCAGCGATGCGTTTCAAGAGTGCGACATGATTGGTATCTCAAGACCGATCGTTAAACACAGCTTCTTGGTCAAACGTACCGAAGATATTCCTGAGATGATCAAGAAAGCGTTCTGGCTAGCCTCAACCGGGCGTCCGGGACCGGTGGTCATCGATCTCCCTAAAGATATCTTGAATCCTGCGGTGAAACTCCCTTATCACTGGCCAGAAAGCGTAAGCCTACGCTCTTATAATCCTACGGTACAAGGGCATAAAGGGCAGATTAAACGTGCGCTAAGCACGCTGCTGGCGGCGAAGCAGGCCGTGATTTATGCTGGTGGCGGGGTGATTACCGCTCACGCAGAATCGGCGTTAAAAACGCTGGCGGAAAGGTTGCAATTACCGGTTACTACGACACTAATGGGATTAGGCTGTTTCCCTGGAACACATCCACAAAGTGTCGGCATGTTGGGAATGCATGGGACCTACGAGGCAAATATGACCATGCACAATGCAGACGTCATCTTTGCGGTAGGTGTACGTTTCGATGACCGGACGACCAATAATATTGCCAAGTATTGTCCGGATGCCACGGTGATCCATATCGATATCGATCCAGCATCGATTTCGAAAACCGTTAATGCGGATGTTCCTGTTGTCGGCGATGCCCGTCAGGTCCTGGAACAGATGGTCGAATTACTCGATAAAACACCGCCTCCTTCTGCCACACTGAGCGCTGAATGGTGGGCGAAGATCGATCAGTGGCGTGCGCGTGATTGTCTCGCTTACTCCACGGAAGGCGAAAAAATCAAACCGCAAGCGGCTATTCGCACCTTATGGAAGTTGACTAAAGGGCAAGCCTACGTCGCGTCGGATGTGGGTCAACACCAGATGTTTACCGCATTACATTATCCGTTCGACCACTCACGGCGTTGGATCAATTCCGGCGGCCTTGGCACGATGGGCTTTGGCCTACCTGCGGCATTGGGCGTGAAGTTATGCTTACCCGATGAGACGGTCGTCTGTGTGACGGGGGATGGCAGTATTCAGATGAATATCCAGGAGTTGTCTACCGCGTTACAGTATGAATTACCTATTTTAGTTCTGAACCTGAATAACCGTTATTTGGGCATGGTTAAGCAGTGGCAGGATATGATCTACTCCGGGCGTCACTCACACTCTTACATGGAATCTTTACCTAACTTCGTCAAAATTGCCGAAGCATATGGCCATGTAGGGATCGCGATTAACTCTCCGGATGAGCTGGAAGCTAAGCTGCAACAAGCTTTGGACTTGGTAGCAAAAGGCCGTTTGGTGTTTGTTGATGTGATGGTAGATGGGAGTGAGCACGTGTACCCGATGTTGGTTCGCGGCGCTGGAATGAACGAGATGTGGTTAAGCAAGACGGAAAGGAGTGAATAATGCGCCGGATATTGTCAGTGTTACTTGAAAATGAGTCTGGGGCGTTATCAAGAGTGGTCGGCCTTTTCTCTCAACGCGGCTATAACATCGAAAGCTTAGCCGTGGCACCTACCGAAGATCCAACGTTATCGCGCATTACGATCCAAACCATCGGCGATGAGAAAGTGTTGGAGCAGATCGAGAAGCAACTCCATAAACTGGTTGATGTGTTACGGGTCAACGAGCTGGGTCAGTCAGCGTTCGTCGAGCGTGAAGTTATGCTGGTCAAAATTATCGCGGAAGGCGCTGCGCGTGAAGAGATCAAACGTTGTGCCGATATTTTCCGTGGCCAAATTGTCGATGTCAGCCCGCGTTTCTATACCGTACAGCTAGTAGGGAGTGCAGAAAAACTGGATGCATTTTTAACTGCGGTACGCGCGGTGACTGAGATTGCAGAAGTTGTCCGTTCCGGCGTTATCGGTATTTCACGCGGTGATAAAACCCTCAATTAATCCTCGTTAAGGGAAAGACTGATAAGGTCTTTCCCTGTCACACCTGTTGCCTGTTACCAACTGGATAAGGTATATAGTCTTAGGGCCTTTATACGAGTCTCCTAAGTGGGTAGTGAAGAGCGAGGGCAGGGTGAAACTAGACGAAATTGCACGACTGGCGGGGGTTTCTAGAACCACTGCGAGTTACGTTATTAATGGTAAGGCTAAACAGTATCGCGTCAGCGATAAGACCGTTGAAAAAGTCATGGCGGTTGTGCGGGAGCATAACTATCATCCCAATGCTGTGGCTGCCGGCCTGCGAGCAGGAAAAACACGTTCCATCGGGCTGGTCATTCCTGATCTTGAAAACACCAGTTACACGCGTATTGCGAAACATCTTGAACGTCACGCTCGTCAACAAGGCTACCAATTGCTTATCGCCTGTTCGGAGGATCAACCGGACAACGAGATGCGCTGTATTGAACATCTTCTACAACGCAAGATCGATGCTCTTATTGTCTCAACGTCGCTCCCTGCCCAGCATCCCTTTTATCAACGTTGCGCTGAACGCCAATTACCCGTGATTGCGTTAGACCGACCTTTAGATCAGCGATTATTTAGTAGCGTGGTTGGCGCAGATCGGGAAGACGCCTTTGCCTTAGCCCAAGCGCAACGTCAGCAATCGATTGATAATATTCTTTTCTTTGGTGCGCTTCCCGAGCTGTCGGTGAGTTTTCTACGGGAGCAGGGTTTCCGTGAGGCGTGGAACGAGGACGCTCGCCAACCGCAATTCTTGTACAGTGATAGTTTTGACCGTCAACGTGCAGCACAACAATTTACCACCTATTTGCAACAACACCGCTTACCCGCCGCGATCTTCACCACATCGTTTGCGTTACTCCAAGGTGTTATGGATGCCTGCTTATCGACACTTGGCGAGCTTCCCTCGACTCTCTCAATCGCTACCTTCGGGGATCATGAGCTTTTAGACTTTCTTGCTTGCCCTGTGCTGTCTGCAGGTCAGCGTCATCAAGATATTGCTGAGTGCGTACTAGCATTGGTCTTAAAAACTCTTGAACAGAATGAAGATCGAGAATTAGGGATTACCACCATTTCTCGGCATCTGCATGCTCGGGGAGCATTGGTCCGTACGACGCATTCACCGTGAACCCCAGAATAATGGTTAAAATTATTGTATAATCATCGGCTGAAGTGGCTGAGATCCTAGTTTTTACAAAACATCTCTTCAAATATGGATTATTCCGTATCATTGATATGTCTTGCGCTATAAATCATTGAGTTAGCTGAATCCCTGCCTAGAAATACGATTTTTCACTGTAAAAAAAGCCAGAGATAACAGGAAATATTACGTGGCAACAGTCAAAGCCGCTTGACAAGCTTTTCCTCCGCTCCGTAAACTCGCTTTGTGGGAAAATGTGGGGCAAAGTGGTGTTTTTTTCCAAATATAAGGGCTTATCATGTTCCGTGGGGCCAACCCTGTAAATCTAGACAGTAAAGGACGCTTCGCGATGCCCGTGCGCTATCGTGAGCAACTCCATGCACTGTCTGAAGGGAATATGGTCTGCACCATTGATATTCATCAACCTTGTTTACTGCTTTATCCCTTACCGGAATGGGAACGGATTGAGCGTAAATTAGCGAATCTCTCTTCGATGAATCCAGCCGAACGACGTATACAACGATTACTGCTGGGGCATGCGACAGAAGGGCAGCTTGATGCTGCGGGACGGTTGCTATTAACCGCTCCCTTACGCACTCACGCCACATTAACCAAACACATTATGTTGGTCGGCCAATACAATAAATTTGAGCTTTGGGACGAACAGACTTGGTATGACCAAGTCAAGCAAGACATTGAGGCTGAGCAACATGCTCAGGGTGTATTATCTGAGCGTTTGCAGGACTTATCGTTATAATGACGTCTGACAATTTTAAACATACTACCGTACTGCTCGACGATGCCGTCAGCGGGTTAAATATTCAGCCAGAAGGTATCTATATTGATGGTACTTTTGGTCGCGGAGGACACTCCCGATTAATCCTTTCCCAGCTGGGTGAAAAGGGGCGTTTAATTGCTATCGATCGTGATCCACAAGCCATCGCGGCAGCCGAGCAAATCGACGACCCACGCTTCTCTATTATTCACGGTCCTTTCTCGCAGTTGGGTGACTACGTAGAGTCTTTAGGACTGGTGGGAAAAATCGATGGGATTTTGCTCGATCTTGGTGTCTCATCCCCACAACTTGATGACGCTGAACGTGGATTCTCCTTTATGCGTGATGGACCCTTGGACATGCGAATGGACCCTTCACAGGGGGAGTCTGCGGCACAATGGTTAATGCGTGCCGCTGAAGAAGATATCGCCTTTGTTATCAAAACTTATGGTGAAGAGAAATTCGGTAAACGTATTGCGCGCGCTATCGTCGAGCGTAATCGCTTAGCGCCGATGACCCGGACCAAAGAGTTAGCCGAGGTCATTGCGGCGGCGATGCCGGTTAAAGACAAGCATAAGCATCCTGCGACCCGAAGTTTTCAAGCGATACGCATCTGGATTAACAGCGAGTTAGAAGAGATCGAGCGAGCCCTAGCTTCTTCTATCAAAGCGCTAGCCCCAAAAGGGCGACTGTCGATCATCAGTTTCCACTCTCTTGAAGACCGTTTGGTGAAGCGCTTTATGCGTACCCATAGCCGCGGCGTACAAGTGCCAGCAGGGGTACCCATGACTGAGGCGCAAATACAGGCGCTGGGAGGAAGGGAACTTCGCTCGCTGGGTAAATCGGTACCAGGCCCGGCAGAAGTGGCCGAGAACCCTCGTGCACGTAGCTCGGTTTTACGCATCGCAGAAAGGAGTGAAGCGTGATTAATAATGAGCGTCATAGCTTACCCGCCGTTATTGGCGGGGATCTGTTACGGCATGGAAAACTCCCCATTATCCTTCTTGTCGCAGTTTTAGTGACCTCCATTATGGTGGTGATTACGACACAAAAAACACGTCTACTGACGGCACAACGCGAACAGATGGTGTTAGAGAAAGACTCGCTAGATATCGAATGGCGAAATTTGATCCTTGAAGAGAATGCCTTAGGGGATCACAGCCGTGTCGAGCGTTTAGCAGTCGAAAAACTGCATATGCAGCACGTTGACCCTTCTCAGGAACATATAGTGGTTCAACCATAGGGATAGAAAACTGATGGCCGGCGCAAAGAAAACGCTGAAAACAAAAAAGCAAGAAATCAAAGCCAACTTCATTCGTTGGCGTTTTGCATTGTTATGCGGCGGAATTCTGCTGGCGTTGGTCGGCCTGCTTTCTCGTGTCGCCTGGCTGCAAGTGGTTAAACCTGAGCGCTTGGTGAAAGAGGGCGACATGCGCTCGTTGCGCGTGCAATCTGTTCCGAGTTCACGCGGCATGATTAGCGACCGTAATGGTCGACCGCTCGCGGTGAGTGTACCCGTCAGTGCAATTTGGGCCGATCCAAAAGAGGTTAATGCCCACGGCGGTATTGGTTACGATAATCGCTGGAAAGCGTTGGCTGACGCCCTGTCGCTGTCTCTTGATCAACTCTCCTCACGGATAAATGCCAACCCGAAAGGGCGCTTTGTGTATCTTGCCCGACAAGTGAACCCAGCAGTCAGTAGCTATATTCAGAAATTGAAGTTACCGGGGATTAACTTACGTGAGGAGTCCCGCCGCTACTATCCAGCAGGGCAGGTGGCTGCGCATTTGATTGGCTTTACCAATATTGATGGTCAAGGGATCGAAGGCGTCGAAAAAAGCTTTGATAAATGGCTAACCGGTACGCCTGGCGCACGTATTGTGCGCAAAGATCGCCAAGGTCGAGTGATTGAAGATATCTCGTCGACCGATAGCCGTGTGGCGCATAACCTGACCCTGAGTATTGATGAGCGACTGCAGGCACAAGTCTATCGCGAGCTGAACAATGCCGTAGCGTTTAACAAGGCGGAATCAGGAACGGCTGTTCTGGTCGACGTAAACACGGGGGAAGTGCTCGCAATGGCGAACAGCCCAGCCTACAACCCGAATAATCTCAGTAATACCCCGCGTGAAACCATCCGTAACCGTGCGATTACCGATATTTTTGAGCCAGGATCAACCGTAAAACCGATGGTAGTGATGACAGCCCTCAAGCGGGGAGTGGTGCATCCTAGCAGTGTATTAAATACTGTACCCTATCGGATTAATGGCCATGAAATCAAAGATGTCGCTCGTTATAATGAATTAACCTTGACGGGTGTGCTACAGAAGTCGAGTAACGTTGGGGTATCCCGTTTGGCCTTGGCCATGCCATCGTCTGCACTGGTCGAAACCTATTCCCATTTCGGATTAGGGCAGCCGACCAATCTTGGATTAGTGGGCGAAAGTAAAGGTATTTATCCGCATAAACAGCGTTGGTCTGATATCGAACGTGCGACGTTTTCCTTCGGCTATGGATTGATGGTGACGCCGCTACAACTGGCTCGCGTCTATGCCACTATCGGCAGTTATGGTATTGCTCGCCCGCTATCGATTACCAAAGTTTCCCCTCCCGTTGCCGGAACACGTGCCTTCGATGAGGCGACCGTTAAGACAGTGGTTCATATGATGGAAAGTGTGGCGCTCCCCGGTGGCGGTGGCGTCAAAGCAGCGATTAAAGGCTATCGGATTGCGATTAAGACCGGTACCGCCAAAAAAGTTGGCCCAGATGGCCATTATGTGAACAAGTATATTGCGTATACCGCCGGGGTTGCTCCGGCCAGCCGCCCTCGATTCGCCTTAGTCGTGGTCATTAACGATCCGCAAGGTGGAAAATATTACGGCGGGGCTGTCTCGGCACCGGTGTTCGGTGCCATCATGGGGGGAGTATTACGCACAATGAATGTTGAGCCAGATGCCCTGGCAACAGAAAATAAAGAATTGACCAGTGAGGGATCAAGTGACCGATCGTAACCTACAAGAGGTGTTAGCACCTTGGGTACCTAACGCTCCTGCACTAATGCTTAAGGCGATGACGCTTGATAGTCGTAATGTTACGGCTAGCGACCTTTTTGTCGCTGTCGTCGGTCACAGTGTGGATGGACGAAAATATATTTCCCAAGCCATTGCTCAAGGCGCTGCAGCGGTGGTCGCTGATGCACAAGATGTTGCGAAAGATGGCGAAATCTGCGAAGTCGAGGGTGTTCCGGTTATCTATCTCGCCCAATTATCGGAGCGCTTATCCGCGCTAGCGGGGCGCTTTTATTGTCGACCTGTCGACGCGATGCGAATTGTTGGCGTGACGGGAACGAATGGTAAAACCACTATTACGCAGCTGCTGGCACAGTGGGTAACCTTACTGGGTGAATCCAGCGCGGTAATGGGAACCGTCGGAAATGGCCTGTATGGGCAGCTGGTCGAGAGCGAAAATACCACTGGTTCGGCGATCGATATACAGAGAACGCTGGCAGAATTTTCCGCGCAGCATGTCAACTTAACCGCGATGGAAATTTCATCTCATGGCTTAGTGCAGCATCGTGTTGCGGCGCTTCCTTTTTCCGCAGCAATCTTCACTAACCTAAGTCGTGATCACCTTGATTACCACAGCGATATGGAAAGCTACGCAGCCGCAAAATTATCGCTCTTTACCGAGCATCAGGTTGGCGTCAGCGTTATTAATGCTGATGATGAGATAGGCCAGCAATGGCTAACTCAGCTGACGGACGCGGTTGCCGTAAGTGCGCGTGGACTCAGCCTATCGCAACGCCATGGTCTGTGGCTAACCGCCACGGCAATCACCTATCATGAAGAGGGTGTAGCCATTCAATTCGACTCCGCATGGGGCTCGGGCGAATGTGTCAGTGCGTTAATCGGTGAGTTCAATGTCAGTAATGTATTATTAGCCTTGGCTACCCTGTTGGCATTGGGATATCCCTTAGCTCAATTACTTGCCACGGCGTCTCGACTTTCACCGGTCTGCGGGCGAATGGAAGTGTTTAAACAACCAGGCCATGCTGTGGCCGTGGTGGATTATGCTCATACGCCAGATGCCCTCCAAAAAGCTTTAGAAGCGGCGCGCCGCCACTGCCAAGGCCAACTCTGGTGCATCTTTGGTTGCGGTGGAGACCGAGACCGAGGTAAACGTCCACTGATGGGAGCAATCGCTGAAGAATTTGCCGATCGCGTCGTCATTACCGATGATAATCCACGCAGCGAAAATCCCGCCGCGATAACGCAAGATATTTTGTCTGGACTGATTGATGCGAGCCATGCGCAAGTTATTGCCGGCCGCGCCCAAGCCATCGCTAGAGTCTTTCAACAGGCTACAGAACAAGACATCATATTGATCGCTGGAAAAGGCCATGAAGATTACCAGATTATTGGCCATCAGCGACTCGACTACTCAGACCGTGCAACGGTCGCAACTTTATTAGGAACGATGGCATGATCCCAGTCACAAGCGAACAATTAGCGCTGATCACGGCAGGTGAGCAGATTGGGAAAAGCGTTACCTTGAGTCATATCACCACCGATACGCGTGAGATTATCGAAGGTAGCTTATTCGTAGCATTAATCGGTGAACGATTTGATGCACACCAGTTTGCGGAGCAAGCCATCAACGCGGGCGCCAGTGCGCTTCTGGTAAGCCGTCGATTAGAGGTTGCCGCTACGCAAATCGTGGTTGAGGATACACGAATCGCCTTTGGTAAAATCGGAGCGTGGGTACGTGAACAAGTCCCCGCCAAAGTGGTCGGTCTGACGGGGTCATCGGGGAAAACGTCGGTGAAAGAGATGACCGCGGCGATTTTGAAACAGTGTGGCGAAACGCTTTATACCACAGGAAATCTTAATAATGATTTCGGCGTGCCGATGACACTGCTGCGTCTCACGCCTGAGCACCGCTTTGCGGTAATCGAGATGGGAGCAAATCACCAAGGTGAGATTGCCTACACTACCCATTTAGTGAAGCCAGAAGTCGCACTAGTCAATAATCTAGCCGCTGCGCACTTAGAAGGTTTCGGATCAATAGAAGGTGTGGCGAAAGCTAAAGGCGAAATTTTCCAAGGCCTACCGCCGCATGGTGTTGCGATTCTCAATGCAGAGAGTAACGACCGTGATAACTGGCAACCAGTATTGGCGGATAAACGCGTTTTAACCTTTTCTGCTACAGAGCAAGGGCAGAGGAAAGATGACTACTACGCCACAGACGTCAACTTTACGGTAGAAGGAACCGCCTTTCGTTTACACACGCCTAATGGCACGTGTGAGGTTATTCTTCCACTCCCCGGTCAGCACAATATTGCTAACGCATTGGCTGCTGCGGCATTGTCGCAATCCGTTGGCGCATCATTGGACGCAATCAAACAGGGTCTTGCGACATTAACCGCGGTGCCTGGTCGGCTCTATCCAATCAAATTATCGGATTCGGTGTTGTTACTCGATGACTCTTATAATGCAAACGTGGGATCGATGACTGCAGCGGCGAACGTATTGGCTTCGATGCCGGGCTACCGGATTATGATTGCCGGCGATATGGGGGAGTTAGGCGAGGATACCGAATCTTGCCACCGTAAAGTCGGTAAAGCGCTGCATGAAGCTGGCGTCGATAAGGTGCTAACTGTGGGGCAATATAGCCAATGGATCGCGCAAGAGAGCCAGGTTGGAGAAGTGCTTGCCACCAAATCGCTCTTAGCCGAGCGGGCGCGTGAATTAATTCAGGAACATCAGGTTGTGACGCTATTAGTGAAAGGATCACGCAGTGCTGCAATGGAAGAAATCGTTATGTCATTACAGGAGAAAGACGCATGTTAGTTTGGCTAGCCGAGCATCTGGCTAAATTTTATTCAGGATTTAACGTCTTCTCGTATTTGACGTTTCGCGCCATTGTCAGTTTATTAACGGCTTTATTTATCTCGTTATGGATGGGGCCACGTTTGATTGCTTGGCTGCAGAAATTACAGATCGGCCAAGTCGTTCGTAACGATGGACCCGAGTCACATTTCAGTAAGCGTGGAACACCGACCATGGGGGGGATAATGATCCTGACCTCCATCACCATTTCGGTGTTGTTATGGGCTTACCCTTCTAACCCCTACGTATGGTGTGTGCTGGTGGTACTGATCGGCTACGGTATCGTAGGCTTTGTCGATGATTACCGTAAAGTTGTCCGTAAGGATACGAAAGGCCTGATCGCGCGTTGGAAGTATTTCTGGCAATCGGTGATTGCGCTAGGGGTGGCTTTCGCTCTTTACGCCATTGGTAAAGATACCCCGGCGACACAGCTCGTTGTCCCTTTCTTTAAAGATATCATGCCGCAATTAGGGCTGCTTTATCTGTTCCTGACCTATTTTGTGATCGTTGGAACGAGTAATGCCGTCAACCTAACAGATGGACTGGACGGCTTAGCGATTATGCCGACCGTATTTGTGGCTGCGGGATTTGGACTGGTCGCCTGGGCAACGGGTAACGTGAACTTTGCGGACTATCTGCATATTCCTTATCTACGTCATGCGGGCGAGTTAGTGATTGTCTGTACGGCAATTGTCGGCGCGGGACTCGGCTTCCTTTGGTTCAATACTTACCCAGCACAAGTTTTTATGGGTGATGTTGGTTCACTGGCGTTAGGCGGTGCACTGGGTACTATTGCTGTATTACTTCGCCAAGAGTTCTTACTGGTTATTATGGGCGGTGTATTCGTGGTGGAGACACTGTCGGTAATTTTGCAAGTAGGCTCGTTCAAATTACGTGGACAACGCATCTTCCGTATGGCGCCTATCCACCACCATTATGAGTTAAAAGGCTGGCCCGAGCCGCGCGTTATTGTGCGCTTCTGGATCATTTCATTAATGTTAGTGTTAATCGGTCTCGCCACCTTGAAGGTACGTTAATTATGGCAGATTACCAAGGTAGAAAAATTGTTATCGTGGGCTTAGGGATTACTGGCCTGTCTTGTGTTGAGTTTTTCTTGGCGCGGGGCGTTGTGCCTAAGGTAATCGACTCGCGTAACAATCCTCCTGGTATCGATAAACTGCCTGAAAAGATTGAGCGTTGGGTTGGCGATATAAATAAGCAGTGGTTACTAGACGCTGATCTCATCGTTCTCAGTCCCGGTATTGCGCTGTCACACCCCGCGATTAGCGAAGCTGCGGCAGAAGGAATCGAGATTGTGGGCGATATCGAATTATTCTGTCGTGAAGCGCAGGCGCCTATCGTGGCGATCACCGGCTCGAACGGTAAAAGTACTGTAACTAGTCTAGTGGGTGAAATGTCCCGTGCTGCTGGATGGCAAACCGCAGTCGGCGGGAATATTGGCCTCCCTGCATTGTCTTTATTGAATCCTCAAGTGCAACTCTATGTACTTGAGTTATCGAGTTTTCAATTGGAGACAACGCAAAGTCTCAAAGCCAGCGCAGCGACCATTTTAAATGTAACGGAAGATCATATGGATCGTTATCCACTTGGTTTTCAACAATATCGTGCGGCTAAGCTACGCATTTACGAGCAGGCTAAGCACTGTATCGTTAATGTCGACGATGCAATGACGATGCCGGTCCGCGGGGTTGATCGTCGCTGTATTAGTTTTGGTGTCACCTTTGGCGACTACCACCTTAATCAGCAACAAGGACAGACGTGGTTGCGCGCCAAGGGCGAGAAGGTCCTAAATAGCGATGAAATGCATCTTACTGGTCAGCATAACCTCACCAATGCGTTAGCCGCGTTAGCGCTAGCGGAAGCGGTTGACGTACCGCGTGCAAGCTGTTTAAAGGCCTTAACGACTTTCACTGGATTACCGCATCGCTACCAGTTGGTTCATCGAAATGCGGGTGTTGAGTGGATCAATGACTCGAAAGCGACCAACGTTGGCAGTACTGAGGCGGCTCTCAAGGGCCTGCAATGCCAAGGGACATTATGGTTGCTACTCGGTGGAGATGGTAAGGCTGCAGACTTTTCCCCCTTAGAGCGATTAATACAAGGTAACAATATAAAGGTTTACTGCTTCGGCCGAGATGCGGAATTGTTATACGCGCTGCGTCCTGAAGTCTCTGTTCGTGTCGACACGCTTGAGGACGCCATGTACGCGATCAGTCAACAAGTGCAGAAGGGAGATGTTGTGCTACTTTCTCCCGCCTGTGCCAGTCTCGATCAATTTAAAAACTATGAACAGCGTGGTGAACGATTCGCGGCGCTAGCGAAGGAGTTGGGCTAATGCATATCCCGGGTCTGAGGCTCTTAGGGCGCGGCATTGCTGCGCTTTCAGAACGGATACAAGATTGGGTCATGGGGTCACGGGAAAAAGATACGTCCTCGGTGGTTCTTTATGATCGTACATTATTATGGCTGACCTTTGGACTGGCTATCATCGGTTTTGTGATGGTGACTTCGGCATCAGTACCGGTCGGGCAACGTATGAACGATGACCCGTTCTACTTTGCTAAACGTGATGCTTTTTACCTAGGCCTAGGTTTCGCTATTTCACTCATTACTTTGCGTTTGCCCATGTCATTCTGGCAGAAATATAGCAATGTCATGCTGTTACTTTCCGTCGTAATGCTGTTAGTGGTTTTAGTGGTGGGAAGCTCAGTAAACGGGGCTTCGCGGTGGATTGCTTTAGGACCATTACGTATTCAGCCTGCTGAATTCTCCAAACTCTCGCTCTTTTGTTATCTGGCCAGTTATCTGGTGCGGAAGGTGGACGAAGTACGAAGCAACCTATGGGGATTTTTAAAACCCATGGGGGTGATGGTGATTCTCGCAGTACTGCTCTTGGCACAGCCCGATTTAGGTACAGTTATCGTACTGTTTGTGACAACCTTGGCGATGTTGTTTCTAGCCGGCGCTAAGCTTTGGCAGTTCTTGGCGATTATCGGCTGTGGATTATTCTCAGTCGTTCTGCTGATTATGGTTGAGCCATATCGGATGCGACGCGTGACATCGTTCTGGAATCCTTGGGCCGATCCTTTTGGAAGTGGTTACCAATTAACACAATCTTTAATGGCATTTGGACGCGGTGAGTTCTGGGGACAAGGGCTTGGTAACTCTGTACAGAAATTAGAATATCTGCCGGAAGCCCATACCGACTTTATCTTCGCGATTATCGGCGAAGAACTTGGCTATTTTGGTGTGGTTCTTGCGCTATTGATGGTATTCTTTGTGGCATTTCGTGCGATGTCGATAGGACGTAGGGCGTTAGAGCTCGATCAGCGTTTTGCAGGGTTTTTAGCCTGTGCGATAGGCGTCTGGTTCAGTTTCCAAGCTTTAGTTAACGTTGGCGCGGCAGCGGGCATGCTACCCACTAAAGGTCTAACCCTACCGCTCATCAGTTACGGTGGCTCAAGCTTAATTATCATGTCCACGGCGATAGTACTGCTGCTACGTATTGATTTTGAAACGCGCTTAGCGAAAGCCCATGCGGTAACCCGAGGTAATCGATGAGTAGTAAAAAACTGATGGTCATGGCAGGTGGAACGGGAGGACATGTTTTCCCCGGCTTGGCAGTGGCCCATCAATTAATGGAAGAAGGTTGGGAAGTCCGTTGGCTAGGCACCGCTGACCGGATGGAAGCCGATTTAGTGCCTAAGCATGGTATTGCCATCGATTTTATCAAAATCAATGGATTACGTGGTAAAGGCGTTAAAACGCTTTTACAAGCACCTTGGCGTATTTTCTCCGCTTGGCGGCAAGCGAGAAAAATTATCAAACAGTGGCAACCTGACATAGTGTTAGGGATGGGCGGCTATGTTTCTGGCCCCGGCGGATTAGCCGCTTGGAGCTGTGGCGTGCCAGTCGTCCTGCACGAACAGAACGGCATCGCGGGCCTCACAAACCAATGGCTCTCTAAAATTGCTCGTAAAGTTATGCAAGCCTTCTCCGGAGCTTTCCCCAATGCAGAGGTGGTGGGCAATCCAGTACGTAAAGATGTTTTAGCACTGCCTACACCGACTCTCCGATTCCAAGAGAGGGAAGGGCCACTCAGGGTATTAGTGATGGGGGGGAGTCAGGGAGCTCGTATCCTCAATCAGCAATTACCCGAGGTCGCACAAGCGCTAGGGGATAAAGTGACGATTTGGCATCAGACCGGTAAGGGTAACCAAGCAGAGGTTGAACAAGATTATCGTCAGCGCGGTGTTAGGCATCATAACATCGCAGAATTTATTGATGATGTCGCTGAGGCTTATGCTTGGGCCGATGTGGTGGTGTGCCGTTCCGGTGCATTAACCGTTAGCGAAATTGCGTCAGCGGGTGTCGCGGCAATCTTTGTTCCTTTTCCACACAAGGATCGCCAACAGTATTGGAATGCGTTATCGCTTGAGAAAGCGGGGGCGGCCGTCATTTTAGAACAGCCGCAGTTTACTGCACAAGCAGTGATAGAGTGCTTGCAAAAGTGGGACCGTGAAACGCTTCTGGGTTATGCCGAGAATGCACGAAAAACAGCGGTTCCAGACTCAACTCAGCGTGTCGCACAAGCCATTAAAGATATCGTCGCTCATTAATTTAGGGATGAAGTTTTCATCTCTCGTAAGGTATAGGTAAGAAGTTATTCATGAATACTCAACAATTAGCAAAGTTACGCTCTATCGTGCCGGAAATGAGACGTGTAAAACACATCCATTTTGTGGGTATTGGTGGCGCAGGTATGGGCGGTATTGCTGAAGTGTTGGCCAATGAAGGGTATCAGATCAGTGGCTCTGATTTGGCACCCAATGCGGTAACGAAACACCTGACAGGCCTTGGTGCGACGATCTATTTCAATCACAGCCCAGAAAATATTCAAGGGGTTAGTGTTGTCGTGGTGTCCAGTGCGATTGCCGAAGATAACCCAGAGTTAGTGGCTGCAAGAGATTCTCGTATTCCGGTGATCCGCCGTGCGGAGATGCTCGCCGAACTGATGCGCTTTCGACATGGTATTGCAATTGCTGGGACACACGGTAAAACGACGACGACTGCAATGGTTTCCAGTATTTATGCCGAGGGTGGCTTGGATCCAACGTTCGTTAACGGTGGTTTGGTAAAGGCTGCGGGAACACATGCACGCTTGGGAAGTAGTCGTTACTTGATCGCCGAAGCGGACGAGAGCGATGCCTCCTTCCTACATTTACAGCCAATGGTGGCGATAGTGACGAATATTGAAGCCGACCATATGGATACTTACCAGGGTGACTTCGAAAATTTAAAACAGACCTTCATTAACTTTTTACACAATCTGCCTTTCTATGGCCGAGCAGTGTTATGTGTTGACGATGAAGTGATTCGTGAGTTACTGCCTGAAGTGGGCCGCCAAGTGACGACCTATGGTTTCAGTGACGATGCCGATGTGCGTATCGCAGACTATCAGCAGCAGGGTGCGACAGGCCGTTTTACTGTGTATCGCCAAGATAAGCCAGAGATGGTCGTGACGTTAAATGCCCCGGGGCGCCATAATGCGCTAAACGCTGCGGCGGCCATTGCCGTGGCCACAGAAGAGGGAATTGAAGATTGCGATATCTTAGCCGCCTTGGAGAGCTTCCAGGGCACTGGGCGTCGTTTTGATGTGTTGGGCGATTATGCCACCGACAAGGTCAGCGACATCAGTGGTAGCGCAATGCTGGTGGATGATTATGGACACCATCCTACAGAAGTGGATGCAACCATCAAAGCCGCACGAGCAGGCTGGCCAGATAAGAAATTAGTCATGGTGTTTCAACCCCATCGATACACCCGAACTCGCGACTTATTTGACGATTTTGCCAATGTTCTCTCGAATGTTGACGTATTGTTGATGCTGGATGTTTATTCTGCTGGCGAGTCGCCGATTGCTGGGGCGGATAGTCGAGCCCTGTGTCGTTCAGTTCGTTCTCGTGGAAAAGTCGATCCAATTTTGGTGACGGATCAAGATGCGCTACTGGAATTCTTGGCGCCGACATTAAGCGGTAATGATCTTGTGCTTTTACAGGGTGCTGGTACGGTGGGACGAATAGCCCGTCAGTTAGCGGAAAACTGGGAAGTGCCCGCGGAACTTGCTAAGGGCTAAGAGGCTGGAGGCCGCATTTGACGTTTAGTGGCCTCCTTGAATGTATCACCTGACCTCTTATGATGAGTTGTCATGCTGGAATCGATACCGAGTAGGTTGTGAGCCTAAGTTTAGTTCACAGTAGTTCAGCTCTTTATTAATAAATACCGTTAATGAAGAAAGCGATAACTTATCGGTTAATGATTAACGTTATTCATTGTTTTCTGCAGGGGAATGATGATTAATCAGTACTTGATGGTTTTTTAAGCGGTAATGATACTTGGTTGCAATAATTAGTGACAAAATATTGCCATCAATACAGATTCAGACTATTAATGAATTTTATGATTATAATGCAAAATATCTTTCTGATGAGAAACGATATTTTTTTCTTCACCGCAGATTGTTGGTGAAGTGTACGATTAGCATCATTATGCATGGTCAGACTGACCAGCCCTAGGCTGCCAAGGAAGGTAAATATGACTACTGATCACGATAGCAAAGGTCAATTTCAGCTGGATGAAGGGAAAACCGTACTTATTTTAAATGAGTACAACTTAATCCCATTGGCAGTCAAGCAAGCAGAAAATCAGATCACGCTGCTTGTCCAACAGATTCTGGAGTAAACAGACTGATATGTCTCAGGCTGCACTGAATACGAAAAATAAAGAAACGCAAAAACGGTTACGTTCTGGTCGCAGTAATGGCACCCGTCTTTTTGGCGTGGTTTTTCTACTGATGGTCGTAGGGACTATTGTGTTTGGTGGAATAGCGGTAGTGAATTGGATGGATGATGTCTCACGGCTGCCGCTTTCGAAACTGGTCGTGACCGGTGAGAAACGTTACACCTCTAATGATGATGTACGCCAAGCGATACTCTCATTGGGACCGCCAGGGACCTTTATGTCGCAAAATGTCGACATTATTCAGCAACAACTTGAAAGGCTACCTTGGATTAAGCAAGTAAGTGTTCGCAAACAGTGGCCAGACGAATTAAAGATTCATCTGGTTGAATATGTTCCTGTAGCAAGGTGGAATGAACAGCATGTCGTCGATGCATCAGGGGTTTCATTTACTCTGCCTTTCCACCAAGGAGCCCCAAAACAAGAAATGCCATTACTTTATGGTCCTGAAGGAAGTGAGAAAGAGGTCATGGCGGCTTTCTACCAAATGGCAACGAAATTGCACAGTATCCATTTGACATTGAAAGCGACAGCGATGACCGCACGTCACTCTTGGCAGCTTATTACAAGTGATGGTATGAGAATTGAGTTAGGAAGAGGGGAGGATGATAAACGTTTACAACGTTTTATTACTCTTTATCCAGAACTCGTTAAGCAGGCACAAGCGGATAATAAAACTATCAGCTACGTTGATCTTCGTTACGATTCGGGTGCCGCAGTAGGATGGGGCCCCGCACCCGTAGATACGCAAACAGGTAATCAGCAACAAAATCAGGCACAGGCTAAACAACAATGATCAAGGCAACGGACAGAAAACTGGTAGTAGGACTAGAAATTGGCACCGCCAAGGTTGCTGCCTTAGTAGGGGAAATTCTGCCCGATGGCATGGTCAACATTATTGGGGTTGGTAGCTGTCCTTCCCGTGGAATGGATAAGGGCGGTGTTAATGATCTTGAGTCAGTTGTAAAATGTGTACAACGCGCAATTGACCAAGCTGAGTTGATGGCAGATTGCCAAATTTCATCAGTTTACCTCTCGTTATCCGGTAAACATATTAGCTGCCAGAACGAGATCGGGATGGTTCCGATTTCCGAAGAAGAAGTTACGCAGGATGATGTAGAGAATGTTGTTCACACAGCAAAATCCGTTCGTGTTCGAGACGAACATCGTATACTGCATGTTATCCCGCAAGAATATGCCATAGACTATCAGGAAGGGATCAAGAACCCGGTCGGTTTATCTGGGGTGAGGATGCATGCTAAAGTGCATTTGATCACTTGCCATAACGATATGGCAAAAAATATTGTTAAAGCGGTTGAGCGCTGTGGTTTAAAAGTTGATCAGCTGATTTTTGCGGGCTTGGCTTCAAGTTATGCTGTGCTCACTGAGGATGAACGTGAACTTGGCGTGTGTGTCGTCGATATCGGTGGTGGCACGATGGATATGGCGGTCTATACTGGCGGTGCGCTGCGTCATACCAAAGTGATACCTTATGCTGGTAACGTTGTCACGAGCGATATTGCTTACGCCTTTGGAACACCACCAACGGATGCTGAAGCGATTAAAGTGCGTCACGGCTGCGCGTTAGGCTCCATCGTCGGTAAAGATGAAAATGTAGAGGTACCGAGTGTAGGGGGAAGACCGCCTCGTAGCTTACAACGCCAGACTTTAGCCGAAGTAATTGAGCCGCGTTATACTGAATTATTGAATCTTGTTAATGATGAGATTCTTGAATTACAAGAACAATTACGTCAGCAAGGGGTTAAACACCATCTGGCGGCGGGAATTGTACTAACTGGTGGTGCTGCACAGATCGAAGGGTTAGCCGCGTGTGCGCAGCGAGTATTCCATACTCAAGTTAGAATTGGCCAACCGTTAAATATCACAGGATTAACGGATTACGCGCAAGAAGCGTATTACTCTACAGTGGTTGGCCTCTTACATTATGGTAAGGAGTCCCATCTGGGGGACGAGGCGGAGTCCTCAAAACACTCACCAGTAAGTACGTGGTTCAAAAAATTTAACAGTTGGTTAAAAAAAGAGTTTTAATTTTGATTAAAGAGGATCATCCTAAGCTTATTAACTGATCCTCTAGCAACAGGCACATAACGGAGAGTAATCATGTTTGAACCTATGGAATTAACCAACGATGCGGTGATTAAAGTCATCGGCGTCGGTGGTGGCGGTGGTAATGCTGTCGAACACATGGTACGTGAG
>Ga0157363_1001462_pt1 | contig 19736 bp, 14 predicted proteins | sample AttsexASBM1_FD_111477 | JGI IMG/M metagenome (GOLD analysis project Ga0157363, IMG submission 111477) | Fungus gardens microbial communities from leaf cutter ant in Ribeirão Preto, State of São Paulo, Brazil - Atta sexdens ASBM1 | ecosystem: Host-associated > Fungi > Mycelium > Unclassified ... | reverse complement strand
CCCTAACCCTAACCCTAACCCTAACCCTAACCCTAACCCTAACCCTAACCCTAACCCTAACCCTAACCCTAACCCTAACCCTAACCCTAACCCACAAAACACTAAAAGGAATAAAAGCGATGATCGATATACAGAAAATGTTGAAGGACATGAAGAAGATAGCAGAAGAGACGAACACAACAGTTGTGGAAATGGAGAGAACGATTCTATCAGCCAGCATCAACAATCATACAATAAACGCCACAAACATAACTCAGATTACAGAAGACCTATGATATCTGATACAAAGCGACATGGACGATCGAGCATTGGAAATACAACAAATGTTGGCAGATGAATTGGACCAGTACAAAGGGAAAGAAAACAAATATGTGGAAGAACACATTCGAGAAATCCAGGAGTTATATATCAAAGAAGAAAACAAAGAAAATAAGGAAAAAGTTAAAGATGAAGAAGTGATACTAATCAAACTCTATGAAGTGTCCACGACAACATCATCTTCAAGTACAAGTTTCATAATGGACGAAGTCGAACATCTACTCAAATATATGAAATTCGTACGAACACCAACCTAGACCCGATTATTCAAACCACCACCGCACTACCAGTCCCTCAGATCTAGAGGAGAAAACGATCCTATATTTTGGAAAGAAGTAGCAATGGCATTCTTGCGAACAAAATATAACACAGACACGGCAAGAAATGGACATCAAATCCATATGTTCCAAGGAGGTCTGCCACACGAACCATACTTCATAGCCATCGACAATAAGGATCAAATAATCATAGGCCTTAGCAAAAAGATAGTGGCTACACATGTGGTAGGAGAACTGGAGATTTTGGTTTGATTCATGGGGACATGAACCCTGAAATGGGGGTATTGTTACGATCGGTGCCTCCTGGAGACAGCATGGACATGGGTCAAGGGTATGACGATGTGATCGGCTGTACTGCATGTAGTCTCAGTCAGCACCTCATGTAGAAGGTGTTGTTACCTTACTTTGTTTGTGTGGTCTCCTCATGTTTTCGTCCTCATGTATATCTCGTTGTGGACTTACAAACTAGTACAAATAGCATAGATACCTTCATGTATCCTTATGCTTTACCACTTATACCAATCCCTTATTACTTCCTCAAGTCTTTGCCTAAGTTGCAACCTGAGCTCAAGCTTAAGGTTGTTACAGATATACTGTTAAATATCAATAGATATTTTAACATTATTTTTATTTAAGAACCTCTATGATTGACTATTTATTATATTCCAAGCTTATTGAGTAATGAAGGTAAAATAATTGCAGGAGCTCCAAATCACCCAAATTGGGTCACTTTTTCCAGAAATCTTTCTAATTACTCTCATGTTATTTTGTACATCAATATCTGTTTAATCAGTTTGCAATTTTCTCTTTGAAAACATATTTTAAATCATAGGGACATTTGCTGTTTTTATTTTTACTTAACATTTATTTGAACTTTAATGAATCCATTTTAAAATATCTTAAGAATACTGAAGCTAATATTCATAATGTTTTAATTATGACTAGTGATTTTAATATTAAAGATAGCAATTGGAATCTAGACTATCCTTTCCATTTTGTTCATAGCAATTCACTTTTTGATATTGTTGACACTTTTAATCTATCCTTTTCATATTCTACTCATTCTATTTCCATTAGATACTTGGACAACAGCAGAAATTTGAACTCAGTCATTAATTTAATGTTTTTTAGACTGAATTCTTCAGAACTTGATAACTACTCAATGTTATAGAACGAGAAAGTATGAACAGACTTAAGAACAGATAAGATAAAATATAGATAGTAGTTATATTATTAGTCTATGACAAGAGAGAGAGAAAGCATGTGACTGGGAAGTCATATGACATAATGTCATTAGCCTAGAGCGTTCCAGAGTAATCTGGAAGGATCTAGGGTCTAGAAGGATCAGAAAGAGTCTAGAGATGGAGTAATGTTAAGGAACATGTTAACAGCATGGGTTCCTTATGGTGTACACATGGTGCACACATATATGACAGAGATTAAAGAGTATGATGTTAGGGCACATGGACATGGCATGGTAGCCTTGAGGTAGATGCATAATAGATGAGTAATGGACATGAGGACAAGGCATAGACATTAGGGTAGGTGTAGAGAAGTCATAGCATAGACCATGAGGACTAACTTTATTTAAACAACTACCATCTCTTGTTATCTAGGAAAATTTTGATGAATATACTCTTAGAATTGTTAATTTTTTGATAGGTATCTGAACTTGTATCTAAGATTTATCACTTGGAAATCTAATTAGAAATCTTACAATATACTTTTAGCATTATCTTCTATTAAGGTAGATAACAGATGAGTTCTTACAACAGAAATCACACCAGTTATTGCCAAGCTCATATTCTGTATTTGATCTGTATTTATATTTCATGTTTATATAGATCAAGAGAAGACTAGAACCTTATGTGAACATTATCAAACATTAGAATACTAGCACCATAAAGGAGAAGAATTTATCTTTTATGAATTATATATACTTTAATATTTTGCTTCCTCTATTGCATATACAACTCTATTACTTCCTGTATTTTTTGATATAATAAACAACACACTAAGTTTATTTGGCATGGATCCAAGATTACCTTGTTTATACTTAGAGAAATGGGTCAAATACTTTCACAGTGGATGCATAATAAATTTATACAATATATTATTCTTGGTAATCTATGAAAAATAATAGGTTATATTGCTAGTGATCTATCAAACATAAAACCAGAATATAGCTTTGTTAACAATTCTTGAAACTATAAATTTTATGATTGGAAATTGTTTCTTATTCTTATTATAAACAGTCTCAGATTATGAGATGAATTTGTAATTGTAATTGTAGAAGACAGTACTCCACTAATGAATTTAGAACAAGTAAAGAGATAGTTAAATGACTATGCAGATGGTTTGCTGTTTCTTATGGCTGTTATTAAAATATTAGCAGAATCACCAAGTTGGGATATAGAACTTACTTACATTCAGCTTAGAAACATATCTTGTTGAACATGGATTTTATATAACATTGGCTGTTGTATGGCTATTATTGTTCAATACTCTAAAACAAGTACCAAAAATAGTCATGATACCCTTATACCCCATGTTTTGGATGTATTTTGTCAAGATGTTATAAAAACAGTCACATTTGTAACTCACCCTTTTATAGAACAAATATCTTGAATTCTTTATTTAGATTGCAATGATATTACAGTGTTATGGCATAATCAGTTGTTTGTCAAAAATGACTGTTTATTTACAACTGTAGATATCTTATCAATATTGTGACATGCCAGTCTCAAAACAATGCAAGTACAACTGGAAATGAGAGATTACCATCAGTTGTTTATTTATGTTCAATATACTTCCTATTCCACCTTAGAAGAACTAATTGGAATAAGAGAAGATACCAATATTGCAGCACAGTAGGCTGGTCACTCTAGTATAACTAAAAAGCAAATATATAATATTTTCACTGGTTACTTGGGTAAACTTCTCAAAAATTTGATTGAGTTTTATATAAATGGCAGATCTTGATGAAGTTTCTGGAGAAAGGAAAAGATATTTATTTATATCAGTATCCAGATAAAAAGATATAGACATATCTTTTATTATCTGACAAATCTCCTATTCTTTATCAATATGCAAAATTAAAAAAACCTGTAAAAGAACTATTTTGTCAATCTTGTTATAATACATCAAAAAAATCACTCACAGAGTTATGATTATCCTTTATTCTCAAGTACTGGTTTATAACATTTATCCTTTATTTTACTATCTTCTATAATACATTTACAAGTAAATGTTTCTAAAGAAACAGCAGTTTTAGATTAGTTTAACATATCTTCAATTAAAGAGATAACACCTATTTTCAGAAATAATTTGTTCAAATTATCTCTATCTTTTAAAATAGTAATTTTTTTTTTTTTTGAGATATGATCTGACAAATATATTTTAACATCTCTTATTTAGTAAAAAATATAATCTTATATTAGAATAGTATCTCTTATATAACATATGAAGACTGGTTAACTTATATACCAAATAACTCCTTATTGGACAAGTTTTCAGATACTGATCTTTAGAACCAGCTTAGTGGCAAGACTGATGATGAGTCACTTTGAAAAATAGTCAAAAATGTAATACAGACTGAAGTATGTTTACTTATCTGGTGTTTATAACATGTATTAATATGCTAATCCATTAATACTCATAGAATTTTCCAATTACTTTGAGTAAAGTCAAAGTTAGTCAAAGTTTAAAATATGAAATGGTTATATAACTTACTATTCTATTAGACAATTAATATAGAGAAAACTGTTTTGAAGTTAATGAAAAAGATTTTTCAAAGTTTTGATTGCAACTGGATATCAGATAAGCAATGTAAAGTAGTGATATATGCTTTATAAGAAGAAAAAGATTTACTTGTTGCTTTGCTAACTAATAGTAGAAAGTTGATGGTTCTCATACTAGCTGCTATGCTAGGTAGTAGAAAAACATTTCTTGTTATCATGTTCTTGATATCACTTCTTGAAGATTGGAAACATCAGCTCAAATTATCTAGTACAAGATATAGTGTTTTTCAACATGAAATGTATATGTTTTCTGATTCTCTAATTATTCTTGCAACTATTGATTTGGCAATTAAGTTAGATTTGATAGAGTATATTGGAAATGCCTATGTTTGTAAAAGCTTTGGAAAAGTTGTGATTGATGAAGTCTATGATGTTCTGGTATCTCATAATGTCTAGGATTGTATATAATCTGTATAATAGCTTTAAATACTATTCTTTTCAGTAATTACAATATCTGGAACACTTTTAACTCATATAAAAACCTTTCTTATTTTGGAATTATATTTATAACCTAATATAATTATTGTCTAGAAGTTATCCAATTACCTTAAGTTTCAATATTATATTGAATTTACATTAAAATTACCAACTGATTTTCAAAAACATATACAAGAGGTTATTTACTTATAAAAACTCAGTTTTAGTAAAAGAGAATTAGTTTTCATTATTAATATTAATAATGGGTTACTGTTGGTAAAAGGGCTTTAATATGAGTTCTATTATGTAAACAATAGAGTATATACATTTTTAAGTAGTGACAAAGAAAAAAGAATATTGAGAAAAGAGTTAACTATTTCAAAGCAAAATATATTTAATCTGCAAAGTGATATTATAAAAAGATAGAGAGAAGATGCTAATGAAAAGAATAAAATATTTATATCAACAACTATTTTTTCTACAGAAAATAATTATTTTGGAGTTTAGGTTATAATTCTAGCTATAATATTATTTAATATAAGTATGGCAATTCAAGAAATAAAATAATTAGAAAAAAATAGTAAGTTAGTTAGGTATTATACAATTCTAGCTATGAAAATTTTATTTCACCATTCTGTTAATGATTTTTAAAATTTAAAAGACTACAAAGCAATGTATAATATAGTTTGGACATTAAAGGAGTTTTTTTGACTTTGTTTTATATATTATGTTAATAAAGATAAAGATATTATATATTTATAAAATTTATAAAATCAGATATACAATTGATGTTAAAATAGAGTCTGGCTAACTTTTTAAATTATAGAAATATCAAATTAGCTATATATTAGATTTATAAATTAAAATTTATCTACCCAATTTATAGAATAACTTATATTAGTTATATACTTTATTGTTTAAAAACATATTTAGCTAAAAATCAAATGTTTTTAATCTATATAAATTTATTTATTAAACTACATATTTATATTTATATTATTTCTAATAATTGTTAATATATTATTTATAGAAATTTTTGATAAGAAGAATATAAAAACAAAGTTTTTATATTTTGTTAAATTTTTTATAAAGTAAACTAAACTTATTAAAAAGTAAAAAATCAAAATCAAGTTTGAAAGAAAGAATTATATAGTAAGTTTGAGAAAAGTATTGAATGCAATTAATAGTAAGTGTATTATATATATAGTAAAGAAACACTTTATTTGATTTTGGCTAATTTTTATAATAAAAGAAGAATATATATTATACTATTTATATTCATAATCTAATATTTGCTTGCTGTTATGTTTTACAAATTAACAATAGTTTATATAAATGAATTTATAAATATTATAAAATATTAAAAAGAATAAATATGTACTTACAAAGTAAACACTTATTTTTACTTAAAATTAGATTATTATTATTATTAGAAATATTTCAAAGTTAATTTACTAGTTTATAAACTAAAACAATTTATAAATTATAACTGGATTGATAATTTGAAGTCTAATCTTAAAAAAGTTTACTTTTAAATAGTTTTTAAATTTACAAAAATATCAATTTACTATTAAAATATATATAATAATATAAATATATTATTAAATTTAATTTTAAGAAATTTTAATCATTTGTTAGCCTATTTAATAATAATAAGTTTTTTATATCAAGAAAAACTATTTCATAAATTATTTATATTATAATAACTATTATTAATCTTACTTCTAAAATTATTTTATATTTTTAAAATATAAAGAATAGCCAAATTTAAGTCTTTTTAAATATTATTTTAATATTATAATAACTTAATTTTTATTTTTTACAAATAATATAGTTTTTTAATAACTATATTAATATATTATTTAGTATATATTACAACTTTTATTTTTAAAATAATATTAATTTAAACTTATATTTGGAATTTATTATTAGAAAATATAATTTAAAATTTAATAATATATTTTTTAATATTATTTTATATTAAAGTAAATATATTTTATATTTAGTTTATATTTATATTAAATATGGGGAGAGATATGGTATAGTAGAAGAGATTTCTGTCCATGTGTATTATGCCTATTTTAAACCTACTTGAGGTTATGGATTTAATTTCTTAGTAGTCCTTTATGTTGGGTAACTACATAAAAAGATTAGAGTATTGATACTCCATACATAATTTCTCTTGTAGATACAGACTACCATCGTGCCTCATGTAATAAATTGTTGACTTAAAAAAAAAAATTATATTAAATATTAGAATACTAACATTATAATAATAATAAATTTACTTTTATAAATTATATATATTTTAGTATATTTACTAGTTATATAACTCTAATATTCTTTATATTTATATAATATAATAAGTAATTTTATATGATATAAGTTTAAAATTACATTATTAATGTTAAAAAAATTACTAAATATACTTCTAATAATTTATTAAATAAAAGTTTATAATATATATATATAAATTTTAATTAATAAGATATAAAATATATTTATTATATATATACTAATATAAGTTTATAAGTTATATAATAATAAAATAACTATAGTATAACTAATTATATTATTATTATTCTTAATTTTAATTCTTACTATATATTTTTATACTTTTATTATTTTAGCTTAAACTTATATTATTATTGTTTTATACACTTAATAATAAATTATTTTAAGTATTTAAAATAACTATAGTTTTTTAAAAACTTTATATTGTTTTTTTAAATTTTTTAGAAATAAGTTTTATCTTTAATATAGTTATTAATAATACTTATAATTATTAATTTTACAACTATTAATTATTTCTTATTTTTATTATAAATACTTTTAAACTATAAAATAAATTTATAATTAAAATATTAGTAGAATTACTAAATTAGAATACAAAACTTACTTATATTTAGCTTTAAAATATATCTTATTAAATATATAGTTTTTATAATATTGGTTATTATATAGTTATTATTATTCAATACTCAAAAAAAAACAATTTATTTATAAGTAAAAATATCTTTTTAATATTATAACATATAAGTTTTAAAATGATATAGATATAATTAAAAATTATTATTAGTTATTCATATATATTAGATATATTACTGTCTAATCTTAGAATAACTTTTATAACTGATATAAATATATTTAACTCAGTTATAATTTATAACAAAAAAAATTACATTAAACTTAAATTTTAACTATAAAGTACTTACTATACCAATAATTGTTATTTGTATCAGTTGCAAATAAGAAATAAGATTAATATTTAGACTTTTTACTTATTATAATTAAAAGTTAGAGTAGAGTAATATTATAATCTTAATCCTTAAGATTAAATATAAAAACAACTCTTGTATTAAAGAAACACAAGAAAACTTAATAGAGATTTCTTTACAAACTAATCTACCTTATATACTACTAACTATGATCCATGCTTACTACTGTGCACCCTACTCTAAATATAAAACATGAGGTCAACATGTATTATCTATGTTGCATGATGTCATTTGTTCTAGAACCTTCTATTCCATTTTCCCAAATCTCATAATCAATGTTGTGACCATACTATCAGATTGTGATAGTGTAACCAGTCACTTCTAACTCTAACCCTAGTTGTTCTAAAAATAGAAAAAATAGAAAAATAAAAGAAAATTAAAATTAAACCAAAAAATAAAGTCCACTTTTAACAATCTTACCAAGTAGTTTACAATTTAAATATTACTTATACTAATATCACTTTTTTAGCTTTTTGAAATTGATTAAGATAGTGCTTTGTTTGTTGTTTACAAGCTTAAATTTACATGATAAAAATCTAAAAATTATAAAAGACTTGGCCAATAAAAATAAACAATTAAGTTTTGTAAAATTCTTGAAAAAATAAAACTTGAGATTTCTTTCTACTGTTGTTTAATTTTTATATACTTTTTTAAGTTAATGAATAGTTTTTTTTTTAAATCAACAATTTATTACACGGCACACAGAGGTAGACCGTGGTAGCTACTTCATAACTACATAAAGAAAAGGGAACTGATAGGAAAAGAGATTGAGAAAAGGAAACAGAAAGCTAATCAAAAAGAAATTGAACCCAGACCAAAAGAAATAGTAAACTAAAATACTAATCATTCCAAGGTCAACTCGAAACAACTGATGAGACATTGTCAATAAAAGCAAAAGCAGAATTAGCACTCAAGAACATGACAAAATGACTAAGAGTATCTCTTCTGGAGTTCCAATACCTACTATGTCTTATACATTCATCAAGAATGTGTCTTCTTGTTTCGATTGAATAATACCCACAGAGACACTTGAAATCCTCTTTAGGGAAAAATCATAAACAATATTCACCTATCAGCACGTGATTTGTGATAGCTCTTATAGCTCTAGTGTATAACAAATTAGAATGTCCAAATGATTGGAGCCAGGGGCCCCCTTTGGTGTAAGACAGTTCGATGATTTCTAAATTGTCATCGACAAGATCATAGAATTGTTTGCCTTTTCCATCTGATGCTTGAGAAGTCTCAAGAGATCTTGCTCGGGAGTATTGGTATGGGGTTAAACTCTTTTAAGTCTCTGTCAGCAGATTTATGAAGGTTCCACTTAAGTCGACTAGGGCACTCCCAAAATTCGATATGATTTCCTTGGCACTTGAAAAAGAATTGTCTAAGTTCTTTAAGGATAGCTGTAGCATAGATTTGATATAGGTGCAACTTTGTATCGAATATCTTCTTAGCTGTTATGATCGATGCCTCCTGGAGTCTGCATGGACATGGGTAAAGGGTATGACGACAACGATCGGCTGTGCCGAAGTAGTCTCAGTCAGCGCCTCATGTGGTAGGCATGATATCCTAACCTAGTCCTCATTTTCTCCTCCTTGTATCCTCATGTATTGTACCTCATGGACTCATCATGTTGTTTCACTTCATTGTATATATAGCATAGATACATTCCTGTATCCTTACGCTTTACCAATTCAATCCTTCCTTATCATTTCTCAAGTCTTTGCCTTAGTTGCAACCTGAGCTCTAGCTTAAGGTTGTTACATTAGCCATGTGGATGGAGTCAGTGATGACAATGATTTTAGATATGTCTTCTTTGTTGTAAGCCTGATTAAGTCCATACCTAATCGCAAAAAGTTCCACTTCGGTGCTGGTAACATAGACTGCATGATGAACTGTCTTGATTAGAGGTTTGTCTCATATATAGATATGCGAGACCAAAGTAGCTATGTTGTTCTTAATGCTAGCGTCGGATACTACAATTGCCATGTGAGAAGATATTGAGAATGAGATAGTCATATCGTCAAGTTGTTGGGAGTGTACTGAATCGTTTTTCGCTTTATTGGCTAAATTAAATACGAATCAGTCTTGAAAGATGTTAATGATTCTAGAACCTGGATTAAGTTCAGAATCAAGCTGGGAAAACAATGGGAAAATTCCATTTAACTTGTTGTATGAATCTATGAGATGTCCTTTGACGGAATTTTTCTGGCGATCAGTAAGCATATTGATTGAGTGAGGGAAAGACTTAGTGGGAACATCTTCTATGAGGGTCTTGATGATATGATTATTTAGAAGAGCAGCAGAGCGGAGTTGAGATCTGCTAGCAAGTTTATGTAAGTGGAGCTTGGTAGGGATGAGGCCCATAATAGCTTTGAGTCCTTCGGTAGGAGATGTTCTGAATACACCCAAGATCCAAATGGCAGCTCTTCTTTGTATTTTCCTCAGTATTTTCAAAGGGTATGAGAGGGGGACTTTGTTGTAGAACCATAATTGGAACCCATATGACGCTATCGGTAGTATGCAATACCTGTATAGGAGGCATTTCTGAATAGGATCAATCCCTCATGTTGAATTCCCGAGTATCTTCATGCATTTGACTGTGGAGATGGCCTTGTTTAAATAAAAATCGATATATTGGTGAAATGCAAGTTTTCAATTGAATATAAACCCCAGATATTTTCATATACTTGTAGGGCAGAGGATCAGCCCTCCTAGAGGCGAGAGGTCGAGAGGAGGGGGATTCAACGTTCCATGAGACCTGTTAAAGTGAAATGTTTCAGTTTTTGAGTGCTCAATACTAAGTCCAAACTTTTTAAGGAGACTCAATAATACATTGTAGCTACAAAAGAGTTGTGAGTTGGAAATGTCAATAGATTTGTTCTGAGAGATGAATAAACCATCATCAACAAAAGAAATAAGGAAAACTGGTATGTTAAGAGTTTTTAAACACTTTTCTAGAATATATAGAAGAGATGAAAGATAGAAGGCAGACAAAATAGGAGAGAGAGCAGACCCTTGGCCAACTTCCACATTTACTTCGTATGTAGGGAAGGAGAATTCGTTCCACCGGTAGTTGGTTTTTCTTTGGACTAGAAAATCTGCAAAGAATGAAGTAACTCTCGGATCAAAATCCGCTTTCTCAAGAGAGAGGGTGAGGAGATGATGATTGAGGAATAGAAAGAATTGGGTGATGTCGGAAGCTAGGATGCTGGTGGTTCTATTTTTGACCCATCCTGAATGGATAATATGAGTAAGCGCGACTCCCACATCTGAAGTCGACTTGAACTTAAGGCCACCTAGTTGACTAGAATGAATGAAATCATTCTTGACGACATGGAATTGAAGTCTGTCTGCGATGACTTTCTCGATGAGTTTTCCTAAAGTGTTTAGAAGGACAATGGGTCAGAAAAACTTAGGGCTGTCGTACACCTGTTTGTTTGGCTTTGGAATGATGACGGTAGAGAATCGCTTGAAGTGACTCGGCCAATGTCCTAAATTGATATACACATCCACGATATTGATGATGTGAACAAGACATATGTCTTGTTTTAGAATGCTCTTGAGGTGATGCCATGTAAGCTTGTCAGAGCCCAGAGCTGAGGAGTTGTTGTATTTGATGAGAGCTTGTTAGAATTCTTCTTTTGAAAAAGGGACCCAAATTAAAGTGGGTTTGGATCAAATCTCATTAAGGACTTCTTCATCTATTTAACAGTAGAGAGCCAAATTGAATGTAGTGTGGAGAGCTTCCCAGAGGCATTCAGTAGTAATATACAGATTACCTTCATATTTGATGGCTTCAGTTGCAGGAAGTTTGTGCTTGTTAACCCAATTCATCAACTCCCATGGGCTACAACTCTTGTTCACAACTTCTCGGATCTTAGAATTGAAAAATGACCTTTTGGTGTTCTTTACGACTTTCTTGAATTTCTTTCAGCTTTCCAAGCTTCTTGATACTCTATATTTGTTGATGGCTCATTTACACTCATCGTTCCACCATTGTTTGGAGTGTCTTGTAATTCTCGTTAGCTTTGCATCTTTGTTCCACACTTGATTGATTAGTGAATTAAGATTATCAACCGTATTTTCGAGACACTTCTTGTTGCTGATGTTGAGAGTATTTAGGTTTTTGAAGACTGAAATGACCTCTCTGATGAATGCGGTTTCTTGTTTGCTGTTTTGTTGAATTGAAAGTTTTGAGATATTAATGGTTTCATCCACAATTGGAACGGTGATGGACAAAGGTGCATGGTCGGATATGAGTTGCCAATCAGGATGAATAGAATGCTGGTTTAGTTCAGTAGATCCATATCTGAGGAACATCAAGTCTATGGTCGAATTTGCTTTTCCCGCTGTGTCTGAATATCCGATAGGACAAGGGTTAGTAGGCATCGAAAGAGCTAATTAGAAGGAATCTGCAATAAGTAATAAATCATCACTAATGGAAGAATGATGGGGAAAGGAAGGGTCCCATAGGCTATCCCTAATGTTAAAGTCGCCTGTCATAACCAGAACGTTATCAATGTTGACTTCAATATCCTTAAGATATTTTAAAGCCGAGTGAGAAGAGTCTAAGTAAATGTTCAAGATGAAGTATTGAGAATAATTACTGGTGAATGATATAAGAAGGATGTCTGTATGATTAATAATGTCAGATCATAAGATGAAACGAAGAGAAGAAAGACAAATGTTAATATACACCATAACTCTAGGAGAGATTGCTTTGTTCACAGAGTTGATAGCGAAGAGTAACCAATTCAGATGATGAACGGTTCCTACAAAGTTTTCGCCCTCGCTACTTGAAGTACTGGGAACTTTGCAGATAATAGACCATGGTGGTTCTTGGATTAAGATCATGTCGAAGTGTGACTGTGTCTCGAGGATGGTATTGATGATAAGATGGTTTTTCTGGACGTTTTGAGATAAGATTTTGAAGTTCTTCAAAATTATATTTTCTGCTTGTTGCTTTCCGAAGAGCAAATTGATTTGATCCTGTTGTCACAGATTTCAGTGTATTTCGTCTGATGCCATTCTCTGTTGAAGCGATTCCTCCAGAATGGGCATTGGTTAGAATTGGCTTGATGATCCCCTTTACAGTTAGAACATTTGAATGAGTGGGGGCACGGTTCACCCTTCTTTGTTTCAAGACGAGGTGGGTTTAATTTTTTGTTCACTTTGCAGCACCACCCAAATTTGCAGTGATTCTCTAATTTGTAAGGTCCATTACATTTAATGCACTTAGACCCCTATACTCTGCAAGAAATGTTGCATGGCCCCACCTCCAGCAATTTTTGCACTGGAGCACACCCAGGTTCATATTTGCTCCTTGAATGGTGGTAATGTACCTTCTAAAGTTAAAGCATTGATTAATGAGGCACTTAGCTTTCTTTCTGCTCTAGTAGTTCCAGATGTCTAACCAGACAATCGACATGTCTGATTTTGGCAATACTTTAATAACTCTTGGTCTCAAAGCCAATTTGATGTCATCGAATATTTAGTTTTGCTTAAAAACCATTTTGACATCACTAGCATTGAGGCATTCTTGGGTTCTGCCATTGGGAAAATACAGAATACCAGTAATCTTGAGATAAGACTTAGACTGAGGAAGACAAGGTTCCTCAACCTGTAGCTCGTTGATGTCTTCAGATTTCTTCACATATTAGTCGATAATTTGAAGGTTGGACTAGATGGCGACCTTATTTGTGATAATTACTAAACCAATGGGGTCAGACCTGATAAAGTCCACCGTAACTTCTATTTTGGTATTTCTAAGAAGTCTGTTAAGATTGGAAACATGAGTAGAAGAGTTTTTCATAAAGGAGTTAGAATTGTCGCTGCTCATGGAGACAATTATTTGCTTCCTGGATAGGTCTTTCATTGTCATTTGAATGTGTGGTTTGGGCTTAGAGTTTCCTTTTACTATGTTGTTGACCCTGTTGATTTGGTTAGCGTTTAAGGCTGGGAAGGATTCTTTGATCTTAAGTACATCAGATATGCTCGTTAGTTGTTTAGAAGTCTGAGCATATGATTTGGTAGACTTTGCTGGGTTAGACTTAGTATTGATCTCCTTGAAGTATTTTGAGATCATGTTGACTTCACTCTTAGACTTAGCCGGGAGCGGGGCAAGGGGAAATGCCTTCTCAATAGATATAGGAACTGGTTTGGCGATATCTTTCTTGTTGTTATTTTTGTTGGGCATGACTCTTGGAGTGAATTTAGAGGAAATTTTCACCCTAAGAGTGTTAGTTTTGTTATCAGTATAGAGAGAGTCCCATTTGGCCTCGTATACTAATGAGATAAATTTCCAGATGGTATCGCCCATGCCATCGAAATCATTAAAGTCGTTAGCCCTACTATTGTTTACCTGTTTGTTAGTGATGTATTTCACTATGAAATCCAGGGTAACCTTGATATTCTTAGCATCCGATGCAAAGTGCTTAATCGAATCATGGAGTGAAATGGGGTGAAACGATCTACTCTATAGATCAGGCTCTGTAGGGGCATGCGGATTGTAAGGAAGCTGTATGTTAATAGTACTTTTCTTGTTTGATGTATGTGTTAGGGGTGCCTCGTTGTTTCTACCCATGAGCCTCATAGGTTCCTGTTGGTCAGCCACCTTACTGACATAAAATGCTTTCTCCTGCTCTATCTCATATAATAGTTCAGAAGAATCTCCTACCATAGAGTCACAATCTATGTTGACATCCATTCTATCATGATATGGCGTCGCCCTACCAGAGGACATCGTTGAGGAGTCTCTGGAAACATTTCTATTAGCAGTGGGAGATCTTTCTCTCACCTCAAAGTTGAAAGCAGGTAATTGTCCTGTTGAGCTGTCCATCCCTGTATGGTTTACTGAAGACATAGTTGGTAAAGTTGAGTTGGAATCTTGTTAAGAATGCATATTTGCTAAAGAAATGAAGAATTTATTCCCTAAGTCTCTCACAGGCGCTACCATACAAGATAGTGGTATGAGAGAAAGGAAGAGTGTGATGATAAAGTTAATAAATAGTAAATTGCAAAAAAGAAACTATTATAAGAAATATAAATTAATCTTAGTCTTATTATTCTTTATTCAGATTGATAAAACTTTCTAATTTATATTTGTCTTAATAAAATAAATATTTTAAAAAGCAAAGTTAATATTAATATAAACTATATACTAATAAAAATATACTTAATTACCAATTATACTGTGTTAATATATAAGTTTATAACTATTTTAAATAAGTTATGTTTATAAAATAATTTTAACTACTTATAGTTTATTTAATTTTTTCATTATATAGTTAATTAAAATCTCTTTTTAATTATTATAACTGAGCTTTCTGAAAATTTTTATAAAATAATATTTTAAAATATATCTAGTGATTTTTATATTATATATTCTAATTTTTTATAATATCTAAATTAAAAAACAGTAACAATAAAATTAGTTAAATAAAATATATTGGATAATAACAATAATAGCTTTGATTTTGATTGTAATTTATATATTTAATATTATATTCAGATTAGTTTATAATATTCAGACTTTTATTAATTCAAATAATTTTATTCTTATTTACTTTTTAAAAAGATAAAATAATTAGTTTTTAAATTTTAATAATAATCTTAGTAAACTATAATTAGATACAAAAATAATATTTATATAACTTAAGATATTAAATTTAAAAAAATTTATAAAACATTTTAAAAAAATATTAAAAATTGAAATATATTATTATTATTAGAAAAAGTTAATTTTTATATTTAAAAATTTGAAAATTATAGTATATTTATTAAAATAATTAAAGAAACTTTTTTATATTATTTTTATTTTTATACTATTATTATATATAATAATACTTAATAGAAAAATTATAAATATAAATTTTTTTCTAAACTTTTTAACAATATTTAATTTAATTAAAAATAAGTTTATAATTTTAAACAAAATTATATTAAAAACAATAACAAAGTAGTAATCTTTTTTAGTTTAATCAAACTAAATAAAATAAAACTTTTAACTTTTATATATATTATAATATACTTAAATACTAATATTTCTCTTTTTTTAATTTGTTTTTTTTTAATTTAATATTTCTTTTCTTTTCTTTTTTATTTAAATAATAAAGAAATATATAACTGTAATTATATGAAATATTACATAATGTAAGGTTATAAGTCTAAACTTCTTATAAAAAATATAAGATTAACATATAGACAATATATATATTCAAACTTTAAACTAGCCAATCTTAATCTTTAGAATAATAATTTCAATACTATATTTATATTCAGTATAATTAAAAAGTTTGTAGATAATATCAAAAATATCACTGTTTCTTTAAATCAAATAGCCTCTTTTATTAACAAAAGAGATATCAAGAATAATAGGAAAATTAATCTCTCTTATCTACAAAAACAGTTAGAACAAGCTCAAGACAGATGATGGAAATCAGACATTTAGACAGAATATTACATCACAATTCAACAAGAAAAATATTAATACTACTAATTCAGTATTAAACAAATCCAGTTGAATTTTCTAATCTACCCACTCCAGCTATAATAAGATCTTCTCCAGTTTTCTCCAAATCTTTCAAAGAGAAAATGAACAAGTTCAAACTTCATAACAAAAATAAAGAAAAAACTATTTTCCAACATTCTTATATAGAAACCTCTTTAAATAACATCAAAGAAATTCTAAAGATAAAGAAATCTTTTTCTCAATTATTGAACAAAAAAGTCCACAAAACCATTAACAACTCAAAGTAAGTCTAGACTTCATATTAACATAACTACCAAGAGCATTTGTGCAAGCAAATTATTATCTTTATAAACAATAATAATATATTAACTTTCATGAAATCTTCAGGTAAGTATATGGCTAATATCAACTATACTCTCAAAGATGTTAAATCTGACAATTTTGTTGATTTTATTTACTTAGACTATTAAGGTCTGATAGTCAATTCTAACAAGATCACTTTACTATCAAATCTCTTAGTGGTTGAAATATACATTAAAAATCTGAATTCTATGAATACTGAAGATATACAAAGTATGCAACTGCCACAATCTAAATCTTACCTCAAAATTCTTGGTATTTCCTATCTCATTAAAGGCATGAACATTCCAATCAATGCTAGTATTATAGAAACAATTATCAAAACCACTCATGTTTTTAACAATATTTGAATCGTATCTAAATTAAATATTGTTGAGATTTCCTCTAAATCTGATATAGCTATTATTTAGATAAACATTTGGGATATACAAAGCAGTTCTTTAGCTAAAATGCTTATTAATAGGTTCTTTAATGTGGAAAGTTACATTGCAACAGTATATAGACCAAACATAAACCTAGGCATATCCTAATATAAGAACTATTGGAAATAGGAGCATACAACTTTCACATATAAAATCCAAGGGTCAAAATATGTTAAATGTAATGAACCCTATAAAATAGAATACTACTATCACTTTGCCTGATGTTGTAAAACAAACTTCAAGACAAACCCTCTAAGATTGAACACTAAGTAAGGCAAACTATACACTTATTCATTCAAATGCCTAAACTGTAAAGAAGACTACCAAACAGATTTAAATGTGTGCTCCTTTTATAAACATTGATTCAATAAATAGTGGCATACAAAGAAGTACCAAGAATTCTAAGAAAGTAAGAAGAACTCAATCTGTTTAGCTATAAGTAGTGTTTAAGCATGATTAAAAACCTTAAGATATACTCACAAAATTTTTAAAAGAACAGATTGCTCATTGAAACTTTACTAGAAACTCAAAAAAATTTCAATATACTATTTATTCAAAAGCCTTCTTAGTCTGTTATATAAACTATTTCAAGTTCTTCTAATGAAGAAGAGAATAAAGTCACAGATATTTTCAACCATCCAAACTAGATAATATTTGCCAGACCAAATACTAATGATCATAATTACCTAATAGTCATAATATATATCAACATTTATTTAACAACCATGTATTCTTCTTTAAGAAAAGTTATTTGTTATTTCTCTTTTTTTAACAATAGTTCAATTTTCTTCATGATTAATATTTATTCAGATGATAACTATTTAGCTTTAAAATATCTCAAGAATACTAAAGCAAATATTCACAATGTCTTAATTATAGCAGGCAATCTTAATATCAGTAATAATGATTATGATCCATCTTATTCTTTTTATTCTTCTTATAGCAATATTTTAGTAGAGATTGTTTCTACTTAATACTCTAATAATAAGAACAATTCCAATTCAGTCATCAATCTATTATTATTATGGTCAAATTCTGTAAAACTTAATAAGTATAAAACTCTATTTTCCATCAGATCACACTCCTCTAACTATAAACATCATAATTGAGAAAGAGTTCATTCCAAAGAAAAAGCATACTATCATTAAGAATAGTAAAAAAGAATCAGAATTTGTAAAGAATTTCACAAAAAAATTCAGAAGTATTGATACAGTAAACATTACTAACAAACTCTCTCCTGAAAGTACAGTCCAAGAATATGCTAATATAATAGAGTTAATATGGATATTACATTCTCAATGGGTTAATATTACAAGACATTCCAAAGATTGGTAGAATAATAAGTGCTAGAAGAAGCTTATAGCCTATAAAGTATCTAAGAAAGTCAAAGAATAGAAAAACTTCAAGAAGATGATGAAGAATACAAAACAATTATTCTTTAATAACAAAATTCAAGAAATCATATTGAAAAATCTTAAACCATGGGACCTGATGAATTAGGTCAAGAAATAAAAACTACTGGCTATTGAAACAATTCAATTTAATGAACAACTATGTATCAAAATTGAAGATCTTTGGAATATACTTTATCAAACATTCAATTCAGCTCAAATTCAATAAGTGAATCAGTTTTTATTAAAGAAAATCCTATCTAAACAGGACTCATTATAGAATTCTTTTTCTAGAAAAGAGTTTATGATAGTTATCAACAAATATAATAATTCATCTGTTTTTGAACCAGATAGAATTTCATAGAAGCACCTCAAGCTAGTTATCAGAGATAATAAATATTTGGATAACATTATCAACATTGCTAACATCTGTATTAATTTTGGACATTAGCCATTACATTTCAAGATATCTTCATTCATCATCATTCCAAAGCCTAACAAAGTCACTTATAACTCTTAAGTCTTTCTGCCCCATTGTTCTATTAAACATACTGGAAAAACTAATAGAAAAAGTCATTAGCAAATATATTCAATACCATTTGATTGCAAATAACTTTATTTACCCAAATCAACTTGGAGTCTTAAACAATGCTCTACTATAAATATAGGCCTATTTTTGACTTATTTAATCCAATCTGGATAGGTCAAAAATCTTCAAACAAGCATGCTACCATCACTCAGTTCTTTTTATCTTAGAATCACTGTTTAATCCTATTGATTTTAAGAAAAGTAAGATATAATACAAAAATTTCTCTATTCTTTTCTAATTATTCAGTAGACATGAAAACTTGTTATTTATGTAATGGTTTTAATTCATCCTTTTACTCTGCAGATATAGGTATTAGTCAAGGATTGGTATTATCTTCCATTTTATTTATTCTTTTTATTACTTTAATTTTTCATATCTTCAAAAAAAGAATAAAAAATCTAAATATTCCT
>Ga0157363_1001461_pt1 | contig 19737 bp, 12 predicted proteins | sample AttsexASBM1_FD_111477 | JGI IMG/M metagenome (GOLD analysis project Ga0157363, IMG submission 111477) | Fungus gardens microbial communities from leaf cutter ant in Ribeirão Preto, State of São Paulo, Brazil - Atta sexdens ASBM1 | ecosystem: Host-associated > Fungi > Mycelium > Unclassified ... | reverse complement strand
TAAAATATTGTTAATACTATGAGAACTAAAATTATCACACGAAAATTATCACATGCCGATTAAAGCTGTTAATTACCGTTATTAATTTTTTGCGCAAAAAATAAATGATACGATTCAATATATACACAGTATATATTTGTATGTCGGAAGTATTTTTGAGCACTTATATTCGACTGCTCTCGATGCCGCGTATCGGCGTGTAGGTGCTCCGTAACAATTTCCAATTGTCCCTGTGCTCATTTCGCCTGTCAAGAAGACGTACGACTCGCGACACAATACTCTCACTCCAATAATAGGAGCCTTTCCTTTCGTCTCGTTTCTACTTCTTTCCATGTGTATCGCGTCTATATTTTAACGTATTCAAACTCCCGTCAAGGCGGTATAATCCGAAAAGTTCTTAGTCTTGCCGATCTACAGCACTCGAGGGAATAATTTCATGCACTTGACATTACGATTTTCCTTTTCTCTCTCTCCCTTTCTCTTTCTCTTCTTTCATCTTCCCCTCGCGACAACCCTCTCAACCCTCCGTCTCTTCTTCTCCAGGCACCTCTATTTCGGAGAGCCAAAGAAGAGGAAAGACTACGATAAAGCACTCGACATTACAGTCTCTTTTTTTAGGCAATTTTTTTATTTCCTTGCATTTTTATCTGCAAGACAGTGGTGTGGTGATAAATTATAAAATTTCGAAAATGTTTCATAACTCCATAAAAATTTGAATAGATATATATATTTACGTACGCCACATATACGCGTGCAGTTGAATTATGCAAACTGCAAGATTTTCCGTATCGTTACAAATCTTCGAAATCAACCGGCAAGTCCGTACTAACGGACGCATCCGTTGTTCGCAAAAAGAATCCATAAGTTTTGATAGATAGTAAATAAAATATTAACCGATGTATGTGCGAGACCGCTACTGCGTAGCAAGCAGAAGAAGATAAGTTTCGACGCTGGGATCCAGCGAGTCCGAGTTGCTATCGAGGGTGTTGGCCATCTCAGAGCCAGCGGCTCCCCAGGGAACTCCGATCGTTAATCGCCCGAACGATTCCCTTTCGCGTCACGTACGGGAATGGCCCGTGGAATCAGCGTAAAAATACAAATTTAATATCAACCGTGGATAGAGCAAGGCTTGTCTGGCTCATGGCTTGTATAGCCGGTGCATGGTGTCGCCGAATATTATGTTTTGTTACGATAAATCAGTTTATCAATTTCGCGCTTTCGATCTCACCAATTACATGTACAATAAACATTTAAAAAAGCACATGCGAGTAAGACAGAAGTAGATTACTATTTGAATGTAAATATAATACATTTAGCAAAAATATTTCGCTTCTTGATTTTTGTCTTCTTCTGAGAAGAGTTGCATTTTGTGTTACGCAGATAAACGAGTAGACTCTTTTTATCTCGCCTTTTTTTTTTCGCGAAATATTTTACGTCTTGTTGCGCATACACAAATACCTATATATACATATACACACATATATATGTGTATGTATATATTTTTCACGAATGTAACCGGAAATAAGAAGTTCCTCGCAGTTTTCTCTCGCGCGATTGGTCTTTCGGACCAGCGTGGATTCCGTCTCGACTCACTTCGTACCTACTATCCGTTATACGAGAAATAGAGAGAGAGAGAGAGAGAGAGAGAGAGAGAGAGAGAGAGAGAGAGAGTATACCGACTTATATATAGGCTAGGTTGAAGGTTGCTACTTGGTATGCGGATCGCGCTTTTCATTACCGGAGGCTCGTTCCCTCCGTCTCCACCGTTGCAAACAGCCTAAACCTACCCTTTCTTCCACAGCAGCTACCCTTCCTCTCTCGGCTGTCTGTCTACTACTCGACCACTACCACTGGCATTTTCGCCAGTATTCGCGCCATGCCGTCACACATCCATAGTGCAAACGTATCTGATACCAGACGCGTATATATCTTTCTCATGAGAATATATTGATTTACTCTTGTCGCGTACTTATATACACGTGAGTCGTGACGAAAAGAAAAAAATCGAAAAGATCTTCATCCAGTTCGCGCTAGTTATCTCGGAAAGTCGTATGCTAATCTTACAAAAACGTTCGTTAACATATCGCGTGGTGATTTAACATCGAACATCCCTGCCTTATTCTCACTTTTCCACCTTACACCCTCGTCTTTTCTCCCTCCCTATACTTTATATAATCGTCTTATACGCTTTTCGATGCCCTCCGGTGACGCGCAAGAGTGGATTATACAATATTCGATATCGTGTCCTCTCGGGTATACCTCGCCACTTATCAGAATCTCGCGATCCGTCGCACGTCGATCGTTCCATTGTAGTCCGCCTGAGATTTCTTTAACCATCGTGATCAATACCTTCATATGTTACGGTAATTCGGAGGCTGCTTTAACTGCAATTTTTTTGTAAATATACGTGTAATCCATTCATATTTATCACACTTGCGATTGTTATTTATGAAATAACAATCGCTTTAAGGTTTTTTTCTCTCAATACGGTGTGCACATGTAATATCTATACCATACATTGAAAGAAAAGATTGGCTGCTGCAGCAAATTTTTTGTTGCATTAGTCTATCCGCAATGTTAATATAGGATTTCGATATGCTAACGCAACCAAAAATTGACTGCTACAACCAATTAAAAATGCTATATATTTAACCAATCTTTTCTTTCGTCTTCGTGTATAAATATTGAAATGTTTTTTTTTACACCCTGTATCAATCTAATCATACTAATCATATGATAATATAACTGTGTTTCAGAATGATGCGGTGCTGAACGATGTAACGACGGAAGAGATGCACTGTGGAAAATTCGCCGGCAGTTCCGCGAGCAATCACACGCAAGAAGGTGGTTCACTCTCCGACAGTGGAATCTCCGACAGTGGGAGCGATCAAGAGTTGAGCGAGCGCGAGCGCAGATTGGCCGCGCTTCGGCGACTTACGCGTAGCTTGGAGACCCAACTGACACCGGGTAGCGAGGTCCTGACCGACCTCTGGAAGAGAATCGAGTACGCCGAGACCGAGCTACGCGATTTGCAGAAGCAGTGCAGGGAGCTCATCGTGCGTACGCATGAACGGGCGAGCATGGATGTGCGTGCGATCAAACGAACGGCTAGCCAGGTTAATTATCCCGCAGAGTAAGTACCTACGATCTTTCTTCTATCAGTTCTTATCGCAGTTCCAAATCTCTACGCGTTAAAACTTTTTCAAAACTCTATTCTTTTTCTCTATTCAAAGAAGACAATCGATTCGAGTTGTACATTTAAATAATCGATATTACGTTTCATTTACATCATCCAAATGAGATGACAATCGAATCACATCATAAATAAGCAAACGGTCGTCGAATCGTCTTTACTAAAGCATTTGAGGCTCCATTCAGAATTTAAGAACTGCCTGCTTATACGCTCGCATTTCATTTGCATAACGTCGAAATGGGAAGTGAAGAATGAAGACGACTATTTAGATGTGGGGACGCATGAGGTCGTTGGTCCTGCGTTGGACATTAGGCGACCACTCATTTGAATATAAGAACTTTGCCGAGAACGAGCATAATAACTGCACTATTTCTTACAGTAATGCACATCTTAAAACACAAAAAATTTTAATCATACAATAGATTGTAATCTTTCACAAGCCGCAATTTTACATTGTTTTGTGTTATTGGCATTCAAAATATTAGACTGGAGAAATATAATAATGTATCATCGTTTGTAATTTAGTAAAGCGACCGTTTTTATTCTTCTCTTCTTATTTGTCGAGTACAATCTCATAATGTTCACCAATATAATTACAGATTCCAATTATCACCACGGTATATCTCATTTAACTTTGTTTTAAGGATGTTTTTATAGGGACGTTCAATCACCGCTCGGTGGTGGCGATAATAGGTTTAGTTTCGCGGGCGTGAAACATCTGCCGCACTCTGAGTCATAAAAAGAGATATAAAAACTCAGTACCATTTTCTTCGATTGACGATCTTTCGTTTCGCTACCTTTTCTTTTCTCTTTTCTTTTTCATCTTCTTCTACGACTGTAAACAGCTAGATTTTAATGAAACGGTATGTTTGAAGCTTTACCGTTCGCGAATTAACGCGAGAGTTTGCAGAAAAGTTAAATAACCATACACTTACGTAATGCTAATGGAGGAATAGGGCAGCTGTAATTGCAAGTCCAATCTCGCAACTTCCAAGTTACGTGCATGCATCTCCAAATTGATTTTCCGACGAACTTTGCTATTACCGGTTTGCTCGTATTATCGTGACCCGTGGGACAGTATAAATTAATTTTCGTTGTCGCGAACTTCTGCAAGTTTCTCCTCCAAACAAATATATATGCCTGACTAGCAGATTAACACATTATTTAATAAAACAAAATTTACGTTATACGATATAAATAAAATAATAGCGTAAACTGGACCGCGTAAAATATAAACATGTCATTGATACACATTGGTATTCGATAATTATTAAACAGCACTTCTTTCGATCATCGAAATATTTTTTTCTTCTCCTGTTTTTTTAGCAAACGCAAGAGAACTATCTGCGGTACAGATACGTCAAAAAGCGACACAGAATCGGTGTCGACGACGAGAAGCGAGACTAAAGACGACTTCGATGGCAAACCAATTTCCCAGAGTTGGGTGAGAATCCAGCGAATCGGCAAAGTGGCAAAATTCTCTTTCGCCCTTCTGACCGTCTTTTTCGCTGCTATTATTTATTTCTTGAGACCGTATTGTTGCGAGGCTGGGAACACATTAAATCGGTTCACGCTGCAAGTACGCTATCCTAGGGGGCCACCGCCGGTATGAGCAGGTAATACGGCAGGTATAGGTTCGAAAAATATCGACGTCAAGGATCATTACTGATTTTTGACGAAAATAAATAAGATGTGTGTATATTCTTTCCGCATCGAGAATCGTCATTTAACGATCCGATCGAGCCCGCGGCGTAAGGCTGTCCGCGGATTTTTAGCAAGCGCGCGCGTTGTCGCGGTATCATGGATTGTTAATTTTAAATTACCTGTTGAATTCGGCAATGCGTTCAAAGAGATGATTTGCCGACTTGGCTGACTGATTTCTTCACTGCCTTATACGTACATCTTTATTTTTATTCGTTTATCATGGATTACATGCGAAATTTTTATAATAAAGTTCATAACTTTTAGCCATAAGTTACCATGACGTAAATTATTCGGCATAACTACGTAATAAAACAATGAAGAAGTCTTTGTATATGGAAATTATGAATATTCTAATTGTAAATCGATGAGTATGTATTGTATATTTTTACTGGAAAGAATAATAGATTCGTGATTGAGCAATTGATTAAATTTTTATACAGAGTCTGGCAACGAATCTCAAACGCAATTAAAGATATCCTGTTCTTCTATTTTAATATTCACGCAAGAACAAGATGCATCGAAACATACGATTGTGTTGATAATTATTTTCTTATCGTTTCTAAATTGCGCGCGCCAGCAGCCTATGTTATTGTTGAAGTGTAAAATATTTATTTATAAATATATATATATATATATATATATATATATATACAGAGATCATATATTATATATTTTACTCATTATACATACTATTTTTCTTGGAGGATAATGTTTAGTTTTCCTCCCGAAGAATATAAAACTGAAAACATAAACAGTGGACAGTTTTTTGACGGACGGGAGTCCATTTACATCGAATTTTACTTAGGAAATGATACTTGGATTCCATACTGCTAAGCTTCCTATTTGTTCCAAGTATTCTGCGATTTTGCTTGTAATATCGTCAATTTTCCTTAACAACGAATGTTTATTTCAACTTCTTTTGTTCTGCATCTTCGTAAATATATGAAACACACACAAGCTATCGGATATTTACGCTTCAAAGACAGTAGGTATCATAAATTTTCGGAAAACGGCTTGTGCACGCAAATTTTTCTACAAACACGTGCATGATGATATATATATACACTGGCTTTATATAAAAGAATTTTTGAATCTACAAACACGTGCATGATGATATATACACTGGCTTTATATAAAAGAATTTTTGAATTTAATTGTAACAAAGGAATTTATCGGTTGTTCATGCACTGTGAATAATATAACTTTGCACAATAATAATTTGAATGCATGTGTATATGTGTACTTTAGCATGCATTTATGTCATTCCCGAAATATTGCATCTCCAATTTCTTCTTTTATTTCATATCAATAACAATGCATGCTATTGACGATATTTATCTAGTGTCATATCTGATCGGAAGATATGTATATTCGTATATATATATATTTTCTTTTAATACAGTTGGAAATTTTAGATTGTGATATATCTTGATAGTTCTTTCTCGTATATGATTCTTTAATGAGAGAAAGATATGTACGTTTGAGACTACTAATAACTCATTAACGTAATTAGTCAGAATTTCTAATTGTAAAAATGTATTTATCGATTTTTTTCGAGACGCGCGCGTGTCTTTAATATTTGAAGGCACTTGTATTTAAAAGTGAAACGGTAGCTAATATAAATAAACTTAAAGAGAAAATGGTAAGCGAAGTTTGTGCTAAAAGGCGAAAATTATTTTTCCAAAAAGAAAAATAATTTTTAAGAAATGTTTTTAATAATATCGAGCTTTTGATAAAGTGAGTATGTGGATGCTGTAAATTGTCGAAATCTATTTTGTAAAGTCTTTTTGAGAAAAATGTATGATATAAAATGAATGAAATCTGTGTAAAAGCAGCCATTCTAAATGCATATGTGCGCGATGCGAAGTAACGAGAAATGCCTTATGGTCAATCATTGAAAGCTTACAATTTGCACGATGCTTACTGTGTAAGCGCTCCAGAGTAACGACTCCGATCCATGCTTGTGCAGATCTTAAGCTTCTCATAAGAGAGGCGACATCGTCGGTAAGTCCATCTGGCATTTTGCGGACTACATAGAGATAGCGAACACAATCTGTGTGTAAATAGAATAATTATATAAAGTAACGGCGATTTGAAATCGACACACTTTGTAAATATATATATAATGCCATAGTAAAATACTACGACCGTGAAATATCACGAAGAAATAGTAACATTAGCGAAACATATCTCCTTTCTTTTTCTGGAGTGCCAATTATATCAAATTATCATTATTTTACATTATCCATTTTGTAAATTTTTACTTTATTCTGCGAAAAATTTAGTACCTCGACCTGCACGAATGGTAGTACGGTCGTTGACATCTCATTTTTTTTTTTTTCTACGTAAGTACCATGTGCTGCAAATAGCAAATGTTTATAGTAGGCAAAGTTTTGTTACGATTACCTGAAAAAAATCAAAGTATTTACAGTGATGCTCAGACTCGATAGAGAGATGAGCTGCACTAAATAGAGATATAGTCTATTCAGTCGATATCTCTTTAATGAGAAATTCGCATAAGCCGAATATATTTCTCAAATTCGATGCACTAGCATTGATGATATGAAACGGAAGCCTTATATATACACTTGTAAAAGTATACTATATGTTTTCTTGACGGTATTAAAAAGAAAAAAGAGAAAGAAAGAGTTGACAGGATTAAAGACGGTATTTTCGCGTACGTCTTGTGTTGCATCAATAAATCGCAAACAACGGCAACTATCTCGAATAATGAATGTTGAATAGATCGCGAATGTGAGGGAAGTTGTATACGATGAAGAATTCGTGATAAAAAATATGTCGAACTAAATGTTGGTGATTTTTTTTTTATGATCGACGCGTGTAAGAAAAATGATTTTAATTGAAAGTGAAGATAAGATTTCAGTCTTTCCACGATCTTGACTATCGTCTTCGCTATAATGGACGTTGATGTTATCAGGAATTTAATACAGGTTTTCATTATGTCCTGTGATGAAACTGTGTTAAGCAAGTCTTTTTTTCTTATCAATCATGAAAGTGTAATTAGATGTTTGCGATCAGAGAAGTTTCTTCCATATAACATGGTCGGGAACATATCTTACTTTTGCTATTTTTCTTTTACGAATTTTAATTGATTCAACTGAAATTTCGATTGAATTTAGCGATGAGAAAGTGACTGATTTTTTTTTTGACGTAAGATAATCGCTTGATTATCTTGTTAAACGTAATTTACGTAAACAATTTTTTACGTTATTTTAACATCGACTAGAGAGATATACAGAGGATATATGAGTATTGAGTGAGATTTATTGGATAATTATATAGTTATCCAATAATAAAGTACATACGTACTTACATTCATTAGAGAATGGCAATTATTTAATTGCCCGTTAGATGGACGAATGTCAATCGTATCGAATACTCTTCGATAAAATATATTAAGATGACACAATTGTCATATATTACAATGGAATTATTCAATGAAATGAAGATCTCTGACTTAACAAGAACGATAATGAAACTCAATAATAAACGTGACTTTGCGCTTATTTTAGAATTATGGCGATTTAACATGGAGACTTATGCATATTGCATTCATATATGTGACTGTAGTATTTTATAAGTAACGTTAAAATAACGGAACATCACCGCATAGACTTTTTATGCAATGTGTGACTTAAAATGTTATTGAAATCTTTTGTCTCGTATTAAGCAAACCTAAAGGAATTAAATATCGTCATCAGAAAATATCAAATAAAACTTAAGGATATTTCGTACGTAAATTGAAAAGCGCCTTTTCTTGCAGCAATAACTGTTTTAAGTGACGCATTTCAAGTACACTTTACCTTCGTATCACGAGAGCGCGACACGATTTTTAATCTGCCTTATACGAAATAATGACGTGTATAAAGTACCTGAAAAATCAAAATGCTACTTATAGTATACCTATTCTATATTATCTTATGCACGCGGTTGAAGGAATACTTGATAATATTGTAACGGTCGTGTCACGCTTATCATTTTACTGAATTTATATTCATCTATATTATATAGATTATTAGATATATATGCATGTATCTTTTTTTATTATTCAAAGGAAATCGTATGGTTATTGCGATGCTCTGCAAAAAAGAGTTATAAAAAAGCATTCAATTCGATAAGTGCGAACAAAGTATTACGATATTCGGTATCTTCGAAAATCATCGTTTAGCCTTTACAAAACTATAATGCATTTTTTAAATGTTACTTCAATCGAGCCAATTATTTTTAATATTGATTAAAATGACCAAAAAATTGGGAAAAAATGGTAAAACCCTTTTGATATTTGAATTGCATCTGTAAGGAACGATGGTTTTGAAAGCCGCTAAAATTATATTAGCGATAATCTTAGTACGTAGATGTGTAGCAACGCTTCTACTTGAGACACGAGTGAGACACTATTCAGTAGAATATCATAGCTGTCTGAAAGAACAGGGTATAGAAAAAAAACTAAAAGTATTAATATTCATTTATATTGCTCGTCTATCGTGTGTGACGCTCAAATGGAAGCGATGAACGCAATTTATTATATGCTAATAATTATATTTTATTCACGTTTCGTGAGCTACTTCTAATAATCTTTATTGATTTCTTTCTTCGAAGATTGATATCTCTGCAATTCTGACTGTAATTTTGTTGCCAGTGACAATAAGACTGTCGCGGTTTTCAGCAAACTGCAATATTTTTTTTCTTAATTTTTCCAATAGAAATTTTCACTTATAGCATATTTTCTCGAATATTGCTCACGCAATAGTGAAGCCCGTAAAGCGTTACTTTACAATTACTATGGATTCAAATCATTTTCCCTTCGACATAAAACATTGCTAAGTTTATGCATCTCGATGTAATCGCCAAATTGGTTTGCTCAACTCACCGTGCGATTACCTTGTGGTGCACCGACTTTCAGATTTTCATTGCACTTTACTGTATCAAAACGAATCATTGTACGGTTGTAAAGTAACGTTCGAACATATTATTAACGAGAATTTTTTTCACGACTTGAAGTATTATACTACATTGAAGTATTATACTACCTTTTAGACATTTCAATAAATAAATTTTGAATTCTTGTTCAGAGAAACGTTTTTGTATATTCCATGCCTTTAAATCCTGTGTGAAAATCCCTGAAAGTGACTCCTATTGTTCTATAAGAAAAACGCATTGCTTTGTCATTCAAACATAATGTATGTCGCCAATGACAATCGCGATCGCGGCGTATTGCCGAAAGTTCAATGATACGGCAGACCGTCAAGTATATCCGCAACAATAATGCGCCTGCAATTGATACAGAGGTACGATGATTGCCGTGTTCCTACGTCCGTTTGCGGCGGCCTTAGTGAAGTCAGCGCGAAGGTAGGGATATTAGGGGTTAAAGGGCACATCCACTATGTTATTACGACTCACACCTGTACCCACGTGTGGTAGGCCAGCGCGGAACGATTTTTCTGCTTAAGAGAATCTACTTAATGGCACGACGTTACCTTCTTCTCCCTTCCCTCTCCTGACAACAATAAGTCGAAGTTGCGAGTAAATTATTATCACCACTCTCGACGAACGAACGAATGTCGCGCGCGCGAACGCAGCGGACTTGATTATCACACGGTCTAAAATAATCTAGCAAAAATAAAAAAAATTAAGTTAATTGATGGACGCGAAGCTGTGCAAATAAATCATTCTTGAATAATAACTTGATAATTGGCGAATCAAAAATGTAAAATTATATATCCATATTTATATTAAAAAAAGATTTATCCTAAGTGACAGACGGCAAACGCGAGCAGGGACTGAATTATTTTTTACGGAAAAGAGCTTCGAACGAGCAAATGGGCCGCATCTTACTACCGTTCTATGACTCCTACGGGGTTTATTCGTCCCTTCTTATTTTTGGTTGTTTCCTCTCTATCGTCTTACAACCCCTACTTCAACTCGACTTACTTAAGCAAGCGAGGTCGCCTCTCCGCCCACCGACCGGAGAGTCACCTTGTCTGGCAAGGGTTGAGCGAGCTGTAAATTACCAAGAGGGCATTTTGATTAAATTTTTTATGGTAGTAGTACCGGTTACAACTCGAGGGGCTGACGTAACTCCGGTTGATTTAATGTGTACGTTACAGCTTCGCTTTTATTTACCATTCGCGCGGCGAATCCCTGATTACAAGTAATAATTCCGAAGCTGTCTAAGCATTGTACATCCAGTAAAAGAAGTAACACAGTTGGGCGATATAATTTGTCGAGAAGCTGAGAATTAAACGCAACAGAGAATATATTAAATCTCTATCCTCTTTCGTCACGCGATTAATGGAAGAGAAAAATGTATCTCGATTCGAATCATTATTAAGCATAATTTGTAATTATTACTAACTACTCGTTCTTCATCTTTTGAAAAAATTGATGTTTGATAGTAACAAGTAGAGGTCTTACAATCAGAGTCTGACTATAAGACAGTCAGTTCTGATTGATTCGTTAAGTTCTGACAACTTCCGCTTCATACATATTTTTTTTCAGACTGTCATAAATGTGACAACGCAATGCTTGAGGGAATGTCAGAAGAGGCCAGGTTAAAGAGAGAACGTATAGTAACGTCCCTTTCCCTCTCGCAGGATCTTGCCATAATTGCCTTATGGCCAGACTCCAAGTGTAGGGTCTCCAGTGACAAATAATGCGACGTGACTTATTTTGCGTAAAGGTAAGATAAGCATTCTCGATTTACCGCATAGAAATAGATGATCGTACACGACGAATGAATATATGACGAGTTCATTCTCGAAATCTCTTTCGTCGCTTATGAAACATCGATTAAGAGACGTGTTTAGTCGAAGGCCACGGGGGCGAAGTGGCTCAACAAGTGTTACGCCAAAACGAGCTTGCGTCTCTCTACGGTTTCGTCGATCCGCGACGCGCTTGTCCGCCCCGCGCGTGGTCAACGGGGGCGTTTCTCTCCTACCCGTGAGATCGCGTGGCAGAGTCGCATATTAATTCCCTCGATATCATTTTTTTTCTTCCTGCAAGTGCCTGTAAGTCCGGCAACGTTCGGCTCTCTTCATTAAACATCTCAAGCAAAGATTGAAGATCCAAGAATAAAAAACGTCAATATACATGATTATCCCCCGATAGTCGTCTAATCGCTCTCGACTATGTCTGGTAGATATCTGAATGTGATACATAGATGTCTGAATTGTACAGATAAGATTCAAGCGAATGTATCTGGAGATACTGCATTATGCGATAGTGAAATAACAACGCGGAGCGAGTTCGATAGACTCGCGGAGAGATATGAGAGACACGGTTAGGGAGGAAATGAGAGAGGATAGCGTCCTCGCGTTGGGACGCGCGCGCACGTGGTCGCGAGAGGGTGAAGTCGCGGCAGGAGAGAGATCGGGGGGAGAAAAGAGGATCGGAGAGGGAATGGAGGCGGGAGGTATCACGCGGGCGAGAGTAGGCTGAGGCTCCGCCTCCGCGAGGTAACTCGGAATACGGCGCGTCATTCATGGCCGAGCTAAAGGCTGCGCCACTGTTCGGGTCCGTCCGGCTGCAGCGGCTCACCAGAGGATACACTACGGCGCGGACTACACCTGTCTCCCCCGCAGCATCCGCATCCGCCGTCATCGCTGCGTTCTCGGTCGCGTCGTCGCCGCTACCGCGGTTCTCGGAGTCACATCGGCTGCCACGCCGCGACGGTACCCATGCGTTCACGGCGTTCACGGCGTTCACGGGTGTACCGCGTGCCGCGAGAATAAAAAGTACCGGTCGATGGTGCGGTGCTCGAAGAGTTTGCGGATCGTCAAGCCCTCCCCCTCCCCTCCCCCTCCCCCCCGTTTGGCAGAGGTTTCCGTCGACGGGAAAAGGCCGCCGAGTACCGGCACGGGCCCGAGTACCGGTGCGGGCACGGGTGCGGGTTAAAGGCGCGAGTGACACGCGCACAGTGTGCAAGTGAGCAGTAGCGTTTGAGTGAATTATCGAAGATAGAGAGAGAGAGAGAGAGAGAGAGAAAGAGCGGGAGAGATAGAGAGAAAGAGAGAAAAGAGAGTGCGCGACTGATCGAGACGACGGAAATACCACCGACATTCGTGGTGGAAGGGTGGCGGATGCACCGCGGAGGCGGAAGTGCCGGAGGCGCAGCCGGGGGTGGTATCGTCGGTGGTGCCGGCGGAAGTCACCGTGCCCTCGAATTGGAGCATCCGTCGGCGATGCCAGGTGCACCCGGTTTCCATTGGGGGGCCATGTTCGCGGGTCACCACGCGGCCGCTGCCGCGGGTATGATGCAGCCCCCCATGTCTACGGGTGGTGAGTACGTGCCAACCGCGGCGCATCATGGTCCCGCTCATCCCGCGATGCCCATGGATCTACATGTTCATCAGGGATTTCCCTATTTCCCTACCAGGTTCGTATATAAAGCACGTACAGTTTTTTTCTTCTTGCTCCGAAAAAAAGCGGGTCTTTGAAACACTCAATTCCTTCGTCCTCCAAGACATCGGTGAATTTTGTAAAGTAGAGCGTATAAATATATACATTTTACATACATATTTAATAATTTATAAAAGTTTATGTCTTTCACTGAATGCACATTTGAATCTGTACATTTTATTTGTAGCTGTAATTGAATTTCAATCCAAGAAATCGCAATTATAAAAATCGCTATTTATTAAAGAGAGAGAGAGAGAGAGAGAGAGAGAGAGAAAGTTGAAAGCCTTCGTAGAAACTAGAAAGAACAACATAAACTATATTACCGCAAAGTCTGATGCCGTCGCATCTACCGTCGCCCAGTCTAGATGCACCGGCAAATGGAGAGGTCTCGCTTGTCTTAGCCTCAGTTTTGTTTGCCTAGTCAATATTTCTTCGTTGGGGAAGTACTCCCATATTTACCCATTTCAAGCAAATACTTGGAAAAGTACTAGATATTTTTTAATCTACATGAGTATTTCTCTTAATATCCCGATTGACGTACGCGAGTCCGCATGAATTAATTATTGTATAATTATTGTATAATTTGCAAAATAAAAAAATCGGTTTTTTTTCAAAAAATAATCTTACGAAGAAATATTTTAGAAATTATTTTATATAAAAAAAGTATCGTATGTGCATAATGTGAACGTAATTTTAACGAAACAAGATGTACGATATCGAAGCCTTTATTTCAAAACACGGATATCGTTCTTTCTTAATACGAATACGTATACGCTCTCCATCGTCTACCGTAATTATTAACACTCCATGCCCGTATGCCGCGATGTATAATCGCTCGGAGGAAAGCAACGCGTAAGAACAGTTCTTGTAATTATACTCTTCGTGTGCTTAATATCCCGGCAAATTGTATTAAGATTTTTTTCATTTCACAACTACTAATCTGCTCGGAGAAAATACGAAACACAGACGTCCAGCTGAATTTGCGTCTGCATTTTCGATTGCGCGTTTCACACTATCATACATTTATATAAACACACATTTTTCTTCGGGTTATCTCTACGTGAGAAATCTAACACGATGTCAAATCGGCCAGACTTGTGAACATTGATAACGATCGACGACGATAACTGATTTTACGTACGAGACGTTTGCTTACTTTTTGAAATGTATGAATATATTAAAATACTTATTATTAGTAATCTTGTATATAAAGTGCGTATTAAAAACATAGCGTAGTTACATTTTTAATTAGAAAAAAGAAATAAAAGCTTTTATTTGAATTCAATGTGTCAACGTGATAGCTAGTTGTATCAATGCCGAGACTAAGCAAATTACGTGCTAATAAGTACCAGAAAGAACACCCGCGGTGCATCGCGAGGGGAGTGAGAAGTGAGAATGCACTAGACACGAGGCACACGCCCGGCAAAAAACTTATTATAATGCCTGCCTCGTACGAGTTATTAGCATTCCGCTATCAATTATCCTGCTCGTCGTGCTTTCGATGTCGAAGCAACTAGTAGGAACGTCTGTCGCTCTGTATTTATAAAACGTATAATCATACCAGCTATCGTAACAAGGAAAACCTCTAAAGGGTGTTCCGAAATTCGTGATATACAAAAAAAAAAAATCTCTTGAATTAAGTCAATTTTTGCATTGAGAAAGGAAACGAATTGAAAGATTCCTTTGTCCTTAGACAATGTTTCGTGGACGTCGCATTCCTTCTACGAGATACATGATGTCTTTCTTCAAATAACGATAAATATATAGATACAAGATTAAATGTAGACTCGTGTGAAAGCATTAAAAATATTTCATAATTCATCCAGTTTTATTCATTCGTAAATGTAAGTTCTATTCTCTCGGGATTCTTTCAGGATTATCTTTATTTCTGAAACACCTAGTATATAACGTAGTGACAGCGCGAATGACACTGACATATCGTCTCGATACGATATACCGCTCGAGAAGTACAGTATTTGAATCACTACGATTTTAATTCTGTTATTTAATTCTCTTCTATCCTCCGCGAAATCGATGGTGATTGCTTTATTGATCGATTACAACACGAACGATGTTACGCGAATAAAAACAATCCAAGGTAAGTCTTTATTTTTGGATGAAAAAATACGAACGTACGAATTTTTAAACACGAGTAAAATTTTCTCGTTATGGTGAATATTCCGTTCGATGACTCGCACGTTTGTCCATAGAAATCATCTTTTCACTTCGCGCTTGTTTGTTCGAGAAATGCCAGTAGAACGGTTGTCGCACTACAGAAATGATAATTTAACGAAAACTGGTGGAGCATTTGACACCGATTCGCGTCGATATGAATAAGAAGGAGCTTGTCAAGTCGAGCGTTAGCGGCCGTTCCGAATCGTTTGCCACAAAAGACTGCGGTATTTGCATTGATTCTTTAGAAGCTACCGTGCTTCAAGCCTTTTTCGGCAAGAAGACGAGTGTCGCTTACAATTAGTCAATGCCACTCATTAATTAGACAGTCTGCCTGTTTTCGGGTCGTTAGGTGCAGGTATTCTTGTGCTAACACATCACTAAAGATTAATATAAGATCAATAAAGTGTTATTATTTAATGTGAGAAAATTACTTAGCACGACAAAGAATCTATTGTTGTAGAAAGTGCCAATGTGCTATGTATAATATATTTCCTAGATGATAATATTAATATCACAACTCGATGCGTATAATTTTGATAAACTAATTATTCGTTCGTAGACATAACACTGGGATCAATTCGTGCATTCAGAAACGTACATATGCAATGTCTCAATGGCACTCGTCTCAAGATTATACGTAGCAGACTACCCAGATACACAAACATTTATCCTATACGCGGTTATCTGCACAAAAGTTTGTATTAAAATTTCGCTCGTCCTACAGATGGAGAAGCAAAGAGAGATAAAGGTCATAAAAGGTCTCTCGATGTATGTGTTTATATATCTATCTATAATTTTAATATGTCGTCGTTTAACGAGACGCCAAGACAAATGGTAAAAATACAATGTAAGAGGCACGGCGTGGGTGATAAATAAAAGATTTGACGTGACTCGAGAAATTTTTGCCTTCCCGCGCGGAAATTCGGTCTAATTATCACCGTGTCGCGCATACGTGTGCGTCCGAAGACATGGAGACACGGTCGCACAGACATTGAGAGCATTATTGAATGATGGGTCAGCCAACTACTAATGGGGCCGGACGCGCGCGAACACAAGGGATTATAAGAAGCGCGCGAGTATGGCTTGCGACGAGTCAAGGTTGTTGCTGGAGTAACTCGCACATTACATATCCGCCACCGATGGACCGCTGCCTTTTTTCTCTTTCGTCGGCAACAATCTTATCGCGAGCATCTTTTCAGAATTTATAATCCGCGATGGACGGCACACGTCCCACGAGTATACGTGTTTTCTTCTAGATTGTCGGGCAAAGGCTTTCGTTACAAGCGTAACGTTGATTATGATGTAATACATTATTTCAACCTTTATTTGAAAAAAAAGTCAAAAAAGTCTCATCGCGGAAGTTTAAATATTTCCAACTTCAACGGGACTACCTCTAATCCTGATTGGATCCGAGGCCAGAGGCGTGCATAGCTTAACCCGAGGTCTTTGCCCTTTTACGCATGCGAGACTTTGGAGCACTTAAAATTCGAGTACGATATCGTTGTTCTCGCAATTTCTCCGTACGAGAGATAATCTGTGGCTTCTATATATGATGTTACATCACGAGGCTTCTATCACGTATTAGACCTTGGTGTTAGGTCTTGTAAACCAAAGAAAGCCAAGACATTGCAAGAACGACAGTCAATGGGAGTAATAGTTTTGGGTCCATATGTTTGATCCTGTTTGATCCTACATCGATGTAATTGCCTCGAACTCAGAGGTCCACTCCACTACCCGCTATACTATGGATGCGTCGATAAATAATTCAGTTGTGTTTTCAGTTTTTACGAGCCTCGATTTCGCTTCGTTTCCGACGACGGCCGACTCGTAGACGAACGCTTCCTCGCGACTGCAACGCAAGCAAACTAATTCGCACCCCCGAGCCCGTATCGAAACCCGTTTCTACCCGTATTTTCTCTCCTCCAACTGCACCCACTGAACCTTCGTTTTCTTTCTGTCCCTCTCGGTATCGCCAGTGTGTTCCCCCTTTATCCTTTCTTTCCTCTTACCCGTCCGACGCCGGTCCGTGTCTCTTTCGCGCATCTCCGCACTCTCCTCTTCTTATTCTTACTTTATCTCTGTCCCTTCGTCCGCCCTTGCTTCTTCAGCTATACCAACCACCGTGCAGCCCGGTAGTTGGATGCGCTGACTTTTTTCTCGGCTATCGGCCAGTGGATCGCGCTGCGATCCGCTGGACTGCAATCAGAATTGATTATAGCCTGCCGAAACTCCGGCGCGGCGCGTTCATATTATACAACTCGCCTGCGGCTCTCGTTCCTTCCTTGCTCTTTCCTCGCTTGCTCGCTTCTTCCTCGCTCGCTATAACCTCGCGTAGTCGTCGTCGTCGTCGTCATCATCGTCGTCGTCTCGTGCGCGACGTCAACTGTGCGAACGCAAAAGGACGTTGCCACGCGGGCCTCTAAAAGTACTACCTTAATAATATTCCTGAAAATCAATCTTGACTTTTGGCGGACGCGTATATGGTGTTGTTACGCGTGTTGTAGCGTCGACTGTTATATGTCGACTGGTTACCGGAGAAAAACGGGGACAAGGGAAACTTGGAACGCGTAGAGAGACGATGATAATATCCAAGATTTTATAATACACCCGCGGTAATGATCGGGTCGCGCGCATCGATCGTACGCAACCCGTTCGTGCAATGTAAAAAGCACACGAGGACAGCATTGTTCTTTTGATCCTTTTCAACCTTTTTAGCTAGCAAATTCTTCCCGACGTTAGACGTTCTTCTAGTCTCTTTTTCGTTTCTTTCGTCTCATCAACTTTTATTATCTCGGCAATTCCGAAACGATTATTAGTTACGAGAACGTTTACAGATATAATGTGTATTCTTTGATAATAATACTACGCGTCAAATATTTCGCCGGAATGAATGAGACGCGGAGAAAGTACAACTAATTATATGAACGTTGCATTTTACATTACAAGCATTACGCTAGCCAACGTTCGTGCTTCTTTGCAAATTCGTGTAATGATTAGCAATCAGAAAGATATCTTGGAAATCTTTTAGGAGGTACGGAGTCAAGCGATATTCTATAGCATCGGAAACGTTAATTAATGGGTCGTACATCAGTGAATCTTGAGGGTGTGTACGTGCGTGTGTGGCGCAGAAGTGATTTAATATCCACTTTAATTAGTTTGAAAAACGCCCATTGAGAAAAGAGGGGCCTCCCCGACATCTTGCACGCTACTTTGATACGTTTTATTTCAATACACTTGGTGTATCAAGGCCGTTCGCGGCGCGGAATTTTTTAGTATGGTGATACTGAAGACGCACGTGCGGGTTCTTTATGAGAACTTCATTTAACGCGGACATAGCCGCGTTCGATTCGAAAGCAATTATGGCTTATACTCGGAATATCAATTCCTACTTCTTCTCGGCAAATCTTCTCGCGCTGCACGATACGCAGGTACGCGAGCGACGCATTTTCACTCGACGATCATTTATTACGTTTGGCCCGTTCGTCGTCGATAAGACGGCGATTTGTTCCGACTTTTTCGTTCGTTAGAACAATGTGCGAGAGAGATCGGATTGCTCGATTTTCTTGCGCAACGCTCGAGATTTTATCCCGTCCCCGCAAACTGACCGTACAGCCCTCGATCGCCGCGCATTCCATTATATTCGATGATATTACCTGAAGCGTAAAACGGTGCTTTTTCATATTCTCTTGTGTTGAGTTTCCCAGGCGTCGACTCGAGATCTTTTTGCGTCTGCATTACGTGAAACTTATTACATCTTATGCAACTAATGCTGAGGGATAGCTATCTAAATGCGATTCTCACGTCTGAATGTTGTATGTATGTGTGTATATCGCGCATTATATTGATTATATTCGTAGAGAATTATAATAATTTGTTTACTGCACATCAATTAGCAGCTGCATGAAACAATAGTTTTGAAAGGACGCTGCTTATTAAGGCTTGTAATAATTTTGTTTACAAAACTATATCTCGTAGTAATTATAAGGGGGGAAAAAATGTGCGGTAATCGCTTCGTTCCGAAACTGCGACGTTCTTCGATTATCGAGCTTTATCTCGAGCTTTTTTCGAATCGTTAAACAGCACTTTCCTATAATGGTCTAACGTCGAGGCACACCACTACGCCACGCTGCAATAAGTCGTTTTCGCGCGGGAATTGGCCTGGCCTCCAATCAAGTTTAATAATGTAGATGCGGATCAGCGGATAAGAACAGGCTACTGATACCGCCGCCGCCGCCGCCGCCGCCGCC
>Ga0157363_1001460_pt1 | contig 19738 bp, 12 predicted proteins | sample AttsexASBM1_FD_111477 | JGI IMG/M metagenome (GOLD analysis project Ga0157363, IMG submission 111477) | Fungus gardens microbial communities from leaf cutter ant in Ribeirão Preto, State of São Paulo, Brazil - Atta sexdens ASBM1 | ecosystem: Host-associated > Fungi > Mycelium > Unclassified ... | reverse complement strand
GTGATTCATTTGATTGAGGATGAAAATTGTGTGAAATTTGCGAATTTTAAATATTTTCTTTTTCATTAAATCGCTAAAGTTTCTTCTCTGATCGTTTATTAATATTGCTTTAAGTGCTCCTAATACGCAGATAAATCTGTCAACGAAAGCTTCTGCTATCGTCTCGAAGGTTTGATCTGGTTTGAAAGGTATCCCTATGCAGAATTTACTCAGCTGATCTTATAGTGTTAAAATATACTCATTCTTCCTTTCGGTTTTAGGAAGAGGTCTATGATATCCATTGTAATTTTATTGGAAAATCCTGGTGTATCAATAATCATCATAGGTTGTTTAGGTTTTACTCTTACTAGATTTTTTAATTGTAAACATTATTGAATATGCTGTTGTATGTCTGATTTTATTTTCCCAGTAATAATTATGTTTTATTCTATGATATGTTTTCGTAATGTCTCGGTGTCCACTCATAGGCGAGCAATGCATTTCGCCGATTATAATGATGCAGAGATCTTTAGGATTATTTAATTGCATATTATTAGTTTGATTGTTGAATCAGTAAAAACTAATTATAATAAAGATTTGATATTCCATGGTAAGTTATTGACAAAATCTATTTTTGCTATACTAATGGTTTTTAATTTTAATTTTTCGATGATGGTTCATAAATCTTTTACTATTGTGGAAATTTGAAAGAGAGTTATCATTAGATCTTCACGTTTCCCTTCGCTAACAAGTAAAGCAACATGGTAATGTTTTTTATATTTTATGGCTTTGGCTCCACAGTGAGATCTTTCAGACAAGGGATCTCGTTTCTTTCAAAAAGTTTCTGCGAATTTGAATCTAATGATCTTCCGTCGATGTTGACAAAATACGCGACATTATCCTTAAAACCGTAAAAACAATAAAAACAATAAATCGCTATATATTATCTTTGGTTATTTTTATTTTCAAGCCTCGATTGTTGTTTTTATGATTACCTGATTCTTCGTCTTTATCGTTGATATTTGCATTTTCTTCGATATCTCTTTTATTGTCAGATGAATCATTTCAATCTTTCACTTCTTCGATTTCATCTTCATCTTTCTGCGACAATATCTCTCGATGAACATTCTTATTCTTTGTTTGATTTCGAGTTTGCATTCTATTATAGTGAGGTGGCTTATGGATTAATACTTCTTCGGTGATTTGTAATCTCGATGGTTCACATAGTTCCTTATGTGTGAATGGTATTGAATCTGTATTTTCGTCGGACGAATTATTGTCAGGCAGCCGAATACCGCGTTGTTCATTAATTTATATAAATTTTTTTCGAACTCGTTATTCGCACGAGTTTTAAAATTTGTATTGAGCATTCTATGTACTCGCGAAACCATGGAGATTACGCGAATTGTAAATTTTTGTGATGCGGAGACCATAACGAGTTGCTGCAAATTGCGATAATGAATAATGTAACGCTTTTTATCATACAGTATAAATTCGCGAGGAATTTGTCATCTCATTTACTGGATTTCTCACGTCAGACAAACGGTAAATCGGAGTGCGCATGAGATGTGCATCATGAGATGTTGCGGATATTCCAAGTCAACTTCGAGAATGTAACCTGTCGGTAAATCTAACGCGACATTCATAACATCAAAATTGTCTACATTGTTGACCGTTGAAAATCGGCGTATGATTGACACATTGTCCAGCCGAGGTTGACATCAGGTAGGTCGATCGTACGACGGCATGTATTTGTTGTTGACTTGCGTACCTGTTGAAACATTGGCAGACCCCCGCATATACTACCTTGATTAATGGCGTATTATCATTTATTAGTGTATGCAATTTTTAAGTCTACATATATTGTTTATGACTGTAGAATCTGTAATTAATGTAATGAAAAATACACAAGATATTCAATTATTAGGAAATTTGAATGAGATAGTTCCTTAAGAGAGATAATAAGATTATTAATTTCTAATATAGCATTAAGGGGTATTCCTTTTATGGCCGGATTTTAGAAAAGATTTAATCATAGAGGTAATTTATGGAAAGAGGAGGATAAATATGTTTATATTTATTTTAATAGTATTAGCTTTATCATTAACGGTGTCTTACTCGGTGTGATTTTTTTATTATTTGTTTTTTAATAATACATTAAAATTTTATATATATTATAAATATATATTAAAGGAGATAAATTAATTAATATATTTATAATTATTATAATATTTTTAAGAATTAGATGAATAGAACCACGTCAACGTCGGTAAGAAGTTCGAAATTCGACGCGAGTATGTTTCAATATCGCGTTCTACGTAAAACCGGTAGTGTATAATAATACGCGAGATCGAGTTCATAACTGATAATGTACTGTTGCGAAAATTCTCAAAAATGTCGGCCAACAATAAGACATCTATTTTAAAATACAAGTCGCTATATTCACCGAGAGTTCGAATGGAGAACTCGCTGTCATACGTTTATGGTATGCGTGTAATCACTCTCGAATACAGTATTGCCCATTAACGAACTATAAAATGATTCGCACGGAGGTAAACATATATCCTCCAATTTTTCAACGTACTCGAAATACACCTTTACGCGTGAGTAGATCGAAATCTTCCAGGTTGAGATTAAGAAATTCTGACTGTGTAATTTTCAATTTATCTTTATCAAGATACGACGACAATTTTTCTAAACTTAATGCGAGAAATTTATATGAATCGATAAATCTTAACTTTAACTAATCTTAACTTTATACAAGTTTCTTTTGATCATTTTTGTCTATAGTGCTATCGATATGTTTCGTAAATGAAACATAAAATATATTTTTCTTTTGTCATAGGAAGTATGTTTACAAGTTCTTTGTATGCGGTAGCTATAGCCTTGAAATAAATTGTGCATCGTAGTCCAATAAATTAACTAATGGGTATATAATGTGAATCTTTATAATTTAAGTTGCAATTTGACGCGTTGCAAATTGTGCGCGGCATCTTTATATCGATCAAGCAATTGCAGCATAATTGCTTGTGTATCAGGCGCGAACAGTTTTTCGAACACGTGGCAGTGCATGGCACTGTTAAATTTTTGCTAATTATCTCGCGAGAATCTGCCATGGGAACATTAACAGACAGGATTTACATTATGCGCTAAACTTCTGAGTTCCTCGGTGAACGCAATGCAATCGCAATGAAAACGATCAACAGCGAGTCGTACAAACAATGCGCGTAATACCTGATGACACGTTGTGATGTTGGAACCTATATGTTGACATATTCTCTCTCTCTCTGTCTTCTCCAGAATGCATTCCAGGTCGGCATAGACCACGAACGCGATGCGCTCTTTCCTGCAGTGATTGCTGAAACTCAACCACTTGTCTTTGCTCAGCAATCTAATGGTGTAATCGTTTAATTTTCCAATCTATTATGTGGATATCCAACTTTGCGTTAGATCCAAGGTATCTGAAAAAAAATATAATTTTTTTATTGTCACAAAAAGGTTACAAAAAAATTTTCATAATTTTAAATTAAATATATACGTATATACATATTAAATATATACCATAAAGTAAAAGTATTTCTTGTGTCCATATTGTTTGATTTGTAAGCTCACAAGGCAGGCCAGATCCTTTATCCACGCGAAGTCGCGTTATCTTGCGAATCCTGCACGTACAATAAATTGACGTGCTTGTTTCTTTTTATATCGGTGAGCCGTAACGGAAAAATTTTTTTTTTTTGCTTTTCAATGCAGTATACGTTGACGGAGATCGTTAAGATTTTCGAATTTTTAAATTTTATTCAGCGTCATTGGGAACACAATGTCTTGAAGATTCACTACAGCCATGTAATGCAGATATGATGACTCTTGCTCCATATTTTTTTTAGCTGGGTATAGAGCGGCAACCATCGATCACGCGAAGCATACGTTGCCTAGGGATTGAACATTAACCACAGCTCTCTTCATTTTAATTTCTCGTGAGAATTTGATGTGACATCCCGCTGAGGATTGTACTTGTATATATTATGTTTACTTACTATGCTTACTTATTGTATACTTTATTGTTAAATTCAGTATACGCGACAGCGTCCACCCACGCGTTCCTGGAATTTCTCCAGCGATATCAGGATAGGCTTGACGACGCGTGCGACGCGTATCATTTATGTAAATCATCGGACCAACCATAAAATAATTCATCAGAACGGAAGAATTTATAATTTCTCGTGCTTACACTTTTATTTGCGTTTATCATCTGACACAAATTCACCATTAAACATTGTGTTTATCTTAATATTATCATGTTTTTGAATAATTTTGTAATACACATTCAAGCATTATCTCTCTCGCATCTTCGAGGAATTAGTGAGATTCGATGTGTTCAGAGTTTATCACAGCGAGTCGCGCGATCAATGTTGTTTAATTCCAATCGATAATCGCGAACGGTTAGCGTCTGTTCCTCCAGTGATTCGATGAAATTATCGCAATGCTATTCTCACGCAAAAAACTCTTCTTGCATATTCAGTTAAGCGGCTTGCAGGTGAGATCACGCTCCGTTTGATCCATATTGTCACTTTGAACTATTGCTCGATTATTGACAAAATGAGTTCCCAGAAAAAAAAATTTTTCGTTTAATATAGAAAGATGCATCATTTCGTTCGCTGCACGTTTTAAAATATTTGAACATGTTTCAAAAAATTTTAACATGTTTCTGAAAGGGTGATTTTTTATTGCAATTGTAAAGATAGGCCAAAAAAATATTTTGAAAAGCGAATGGGAATAGAGATTTTATTGTCGATTCCAAAAAATAAAAAAAAAGGTCTAATATCGTCAAACTGCATTCTTATGATATATGTCATTGTGTAGTTTAACAAAGGTTTTTTTTTGGTAGTTGCCCTGAAAAATAAACTCACATATTTCTAAAGATAAGTAAAATTTTACATTGAATACACTGCCTCGAAATTCATTTTTGAAAAGAGAATAAGAGCAGACAGACTTTATTGTCATTGGCGCCGATCCCCTAGATAAAAAAGATTTGATATCATCGAACCGTTTCGCAGCGCTTGCATCGCTCGCTGATCATGCATTGCTAGCCACATTTGCCTCTTGTGCCAAAAATTCCAAAATTACTCCCATTCCGTAGCAGCGGCGACGACGTTATTTCTTAATTTTTTCTTAATAATAATTTTGTACAATATTTTCCGTCGCAATATCTCCACTCGTAGAGCACGTAGAAAAAAAATTAAAACACTTTCATTATATATTCTGAGCGATTGCAATCGATTGAGTACTTAGAATTTGATCGATTCAGCTTATTGAGATTCCGATAATCTCTTTGACGCAAGTTCGCGTAAAGTAGCCATGGCAAAGTCGCTGTGCGTAGCTTAGCGCCGAGACACTACCAGTGTCTCCAGATTTGGCGCGTTGTCTTCCAACAGTTTTTTATAATTTGGGAGTAAGCATAAATAAAAAAATATACCGGTTTTTCAGAAATCTCTGTCTGTTTCATTTAAAGAGTTGCTGCTATAGTTTTTGAAAATAATAATATTAATTATTCATTTTAATTTTAATTTTATAAATTAATATAGCAGAGAATGGCTCAAATAATATAATAAATTACGTAAAAAAGGACTACGAGCATAAAGAAAAACAATGTAATGTAAATAATATAGTATAACTAAAACAAAGATATAACTACAGATGGCGTTTCGACCTTGATTGGGTCATTCTCAATGTTAGATTAAAAAAAAACATAAATATTAATTTAATTTTATAATTAATACTTATTAATGTGTTGATTATAATAATTCTTTATGATTAATGTTATTTAAATTGTTTTTAAGCCTTCAATTTCAACAATTATTTGCCTTTAAAATGTTTTTATTTAATATTTAATTTTTAATTTTTAATTTTTATATTGTTTATATTGTTTGCTTTATTTCATACTTTTAAGAGCAACGTGTGTGTATGTGTACATATGTGAATTTCTATATTATATGCAGGAACATTTTTATGTGGTAAAAAATGTATTTTTTATTCGTAGTCTTCATTTAAAAAAATGTTAATTTTTTAAGTTATTTGTCTTTACTAGTTTTCGTTTCTGAGTTTTTAAAATTATCTTTATTTTATTTCGAAGTATTTTAAATTATATTTTTGATAAAAGTACCGATTAGAAGGACCTAGCTCCCGTGACCTTGATAAATATGTGTCAAGGTCATGATCCTGAATGACTTCCAATAGGTTTTAGCTTTTGTTATTCGTTAAAAAATGATTAACGGTCATAATTATTAATTATTTCCCTGCTTTGTATGAAGATTCAAATAACTTTAGACAGGGAGGAAAAAGGATGAAAGTTCATAAGGACAGCGGGGCGATAGAACTGTCGAATTAAGGCCGCTAAACAGCGGTAGGACCACTTCCGGAAATATGCTTCATTCCCGGAGATGTCTCAGTTAAAGCCAGTGAAGGATCCGAAGGATTTTTAGTGGGTGTGAGTCCCACATAAACCTCGGCTCTCTCTTGAAGCCAAGGGTATGCATAATTCATTTCTCCTCTATCAATAAAAAAAAAAAGGACCGATGAAGAAAATACGACTTTTCATGCGGAACAAGTTTTATTCCACCCTCCTCCTCTGCTAAGGGGCGCACGACTTTTCACGCTAAGTAACTTTCATCCTACCTCTACCCTACTAAGTAGTCCACGACTTTCCTCACGATGCGAAGTCCATTCCATCTTTGATCGGAAAGTCGCGCGCCCCTTGATAGGAGGGGAAATAGGGTGAAAGTCGCTTCATGTGGAAAGTATTTCTTAAATTCGTTAACTCACAGCAATCTCCCTGTCTAAAGTTTTCTCTCTCTTCATGTAAAGCAGAAAAATTACTAACTTTGACTGTTAATAACTTTTTAACGAATATTAAGCGACGGCTAAAATCTATTGGAGGATCACTCAGGGTCATGATCTTGACCTCATATGTCACGATCAATGTCATGAGACTGAAGCGAATTGCGGACTGCTTGCAGCACGCGATCAGCGCCATCGATCGGCGGCCTGGCGCAACCGGCAGCAAGCAGCCTGTGTCCGCGTTATTTGGTTAGAAGCGTGTTGATTTTGTCCTTTTTGCACTACATTCTTATTGCTTGCTTTATCGGCGCGCTGAGAACGAGAAAGAATCTTGCTATTTCACTCAACATCGAGACCGAAATATGCTTTCTCGGTCTCTCGGCTCTCGGCATCAAGCGTATATCAAGAGGCATGGGGGCATGGGAACGTTCTAGATAACATATTTTAATAAATTGTAATAATCATATATTCTTCATTAATCCAGAATATAAATCGTGTCAAAACGTGATAGTTGACGAGAGATTAATTATTTATGATTTTCCATTCGAGTTATGTACCGCGGTCATAAATTCGCAAGAAATTGGCGCGTAAGATGTGGGATCGGAAATAAGTACTATAATTAGTAGTAAACACATATATTAGGTCAAATATATTTTCATATAATTTTTGAAATTGTTCGTATATGTATTTTTAAGCAATAGGAAAAAATCCAATTCGCTTTTCAATAAGCAAATAAAAAATTATTTTAAAATTACACAATATAAAGATTTTCAATTGTGCACTACAAAATTATTCATCTTTCAAAATTATCATCTTTATATTAATAGTAGTCTCGTTTTCGAAATTTTGTTTATTAACAGAATTTTAAATGGATGTGATAGTTAGAAAGATTTTTATACAAAATATTGATCGATAGGAAATGTATTTGTCATAAACGCAACATCATTAAACATGTTTTTCTGTATGAATCTTTCATCGATTAAGTCGAATATATACCATACATGTCGAATCATTATTTTTCCTACAATTTTTTATTTTAAGGTACAGAAATAATTGCAATTGTTGTACGAATATATTATTTGATCTTATACAGATAATTAATTGAACTATTTATATCACAAAAATATATTAATGAGAAAAAAGGGAAAAAAGGATTTTCGCATGAAACTATCAGTGTATTGTCCGCGCATTTTATTTACACAGCTTCATCGATTAATTGAGTTTGACTTTTAGTGCGATATAGAATTCACACGATGAATGCTCTCGTGTTCTCGTACTCTTAAGAATCTCGGATTGTCGATGCAACATGTGATATTATTATCAAAATATCATTCTCTTTCTCTCTTTCCTATATATTTTAAATATATAATCGGAATAAAATGAGGTATATTAAATATTATTACAGTGCATACTTCTATGAATTACACAACATTTGTGAGTGTAAAAGTATCCACTCTTGGCCAATATGTACGTCTTTTAATTTAAGATGTTATGTTAAGTATGTTAATGAAATTAATTGTAGCACTTTTAATTACACCATAACTTATAACATAAATTATTTAAAAAATATTGTACTGTTACTTTCATTTTATTTATTTTAAATAATGTACATGTTGTTGCTCAACAGAAACTTCGAGAAGGTGATAGTTTTTTCCGTCAGGAAGGTAATGTAAAAAATTGTTATTATGTAAAAAAATAAATATGAAATTCATAAATAAATTTATAATATATTTATATTTACAATTATTGTCGAAAACTAAAAATTTAAAAATTTAAAAGTTAAAAATTAACTTTTTCCTGTGCGGCGCGTGTGTGTGTGTGGTGTGTGTGTGTGTGTGTGTATGTATGTATGTGTGTGCTACGTGACAATATTTTTAAGCTTTTAAGCGTTATGTCCGGAAAGTTTAATACGCTGACTTTTTTCTTCTCAATGAGTAAGATATCTAAAATCGATGCAAGATCAACTTTATATAAGATATCTCTTAAAATTCTTTATAAAATGTCTTAAAGATGCTTCTTAAAGAACTTTTAAAGAAACCTTAATATTGCTTTATGTGTCGACTTCAGACTTTATGTTTCGCTCATTGGGTTCATAAGCGTCAATATTTACCCTCGTGGACATTTTTAATCGTTATATTCTTTTAAACATTATATCCTTACGGATATAGGTGTAGAAGCTTAAATCCGCTATTTGTTCATAGGTGGCATTAGTGAGCGTACAAAACTACCCTGGGCACACAACACACTTTTTTAATGTATTTTCACATCTGTCAATATTAACCAGTGCACATCATCAGCAATTTCATACAATAACATACATTTTTTCTTTCGTAATCGTGTTTAGTTTTTTGCTAAAAAAAAAGCATATGCGGGAAGCTTTGCTTTTCTGTTTCAATTTGAAGAAATCGCATCGAATGCTTGTGGAGGCCTATGGCGAAAAGATATGACAAGACTGATTTTCCTTCACGACAACGCACCATCGCACACGTCAACAATGGTCCAAAATTACTTGAAGACACTCAACTGGTGCTACTCCACCCCGCTTACTTACCAGATCTGGCACCTTCTGACTATCACCTTTTCATCGATGGGCCACGCGCTCGCTGCACTTCGATTCTTATGAAGACGTCCGAAAATGACTTGATATGAGGAATATGAGGAATTTTTTTGGCGTAGTATATACAAATTGCCCGAAAGATGGGAAAAATGTATAGTTAGCGAGGACAAATACTTTGAATAAATTTGTTGTTGTTTTCTAGGAAAAAAAAATTGTGTTTTTCTGACTAAAAACAGCGGATTTAAGCTTATACATTTGGTAAATTACTGTATAATATTAGGTGTGGGAAAAAGTTCGTGACGTTTTTCCCGTTAGATGGCATTAAAAAAACGCCACGAACTTTTTCGCACATCTAATATGTTCGTTGACATACGAGATAAATGTTTTTCTTCGATATCATACTTAAAGTCATACTTAAAGGAGTGAGATATATCCCGCATTCGTGTATGCGCATTGTTTATAGCTTAGCGCGTAGTGCTGTAGCCATTAGGTTAGGTTAAAATAACGATGCCGTGTGGAGTTTACGCGCCAAATCGGACAACAAAAGGTGCGAGGAATCCTAAGAGAAAAATAGGTAAAGTATTTTAAAGGTCAAAATGAATCACATTGGAATTAGGAGAAAGGCCCACAAAAAAGGTATGTATCCGAAAATTTAGAAGATCTTGGTTAGACGAAAATCTTTTTAAAGGTTGAGAGAGAATGACAATAAAGCTTGGTGTAAAATTTGTAATATTTCGTTTAAATGTTGTCGATATAATTGATCAAGGCATGCCATTTCAGCTTCTTATATAGATAATGTAATTAGTATTAATGTAGAAATTGATACCTTAGATTGAGAGAGAATGACAATAAAGCCTGGTGTAAAATTTGTAATGTTTTGCTTAAATGTTGTCGATATAATTTATCAAGGCATGTCATTTCAGCTTCTTATATAGATAATGTAATTAGTATTAATGTAGAAATTGATACCTCAGTTGAAGAAACTGTTTCACATTCCGATGAGATAAAACGAGTTGAAATTAAATTATCAGCTTTTTTTGCCGAACATAATATCACTTTTTGTACAGTAGATCATCTGATACCATTGTTGAAAAATGTGTCCCAAAGCTATACAAGATGTTACATTGTCACAGACTAAATGCGCATAAATAGTCCCAAAAAATGTCATTGCGCAACGAGAAGTAGAAAAAATTGTCAAAAATTTAAAAACATCTAAATTTTCAGTTTTAATAGAGAGTACCGATACAAGTGATACCAAACTTTTGTATATTCTCGTAAAATACGTTCCACCAGTAAATAAAAGAGTTGTAACTCAATTATTTACGTTGTTATCTCTCGATGCTACAAATTATTAATTTATATAAACGGATAATTTAACGCGGATAGTTTATATAAACTTTTTAAAAAATACTTTTTAGATTATCAAATTCCCTTACAAAATCTTGTTGGAATTGACAACGTGTCCGTCATGATTGGAAATAAAAATTCTTTTCTGACACATTTAAAAGTAAATGTTCCGCAAGTAATACAATTAAATTGTATTTGCCATTCCGCCGCGCTTGTAGCTAGTAAAGCTAGTGAAAAATTACCGCGATCTTGCGAAAGTTTAATTAGAGGCATTACTACTGTGTCCGGCAGTGCAAAAGTACAATTTTATGCGAGTTTCAAGATTTTTTTTTTAAGTAAAGCAAAATAAAATGTTGAGATTAGCGAAAACTAGATAGCTTGTTTTATATCATTGCATTGTCAGACTTTTGGATAATTGTGAATCTTACTTCATTACATTACTTCATATTAGCAGTATCAGAGGATAAATTAGAATCAGCAGAAATTATTTTTAATCAATTACATAATAATGGCAATAAAGATTATTTTTTGTTTTTGAAATATGTATTAAATTTTTTCAATTCCTTTAATGTGCTTTTTCAATGACGTAAAATTTTAATTCATAAACAGTCGACAATTAATAGCAGATATTGCAGACAATTTTATGACTTTTGAAATTGTAGAACAAATTTCCCTTTTAGACCCAGATTCTGATGAACAATTAAAAACTTTGCATGACATTTATTTGGGACTGGAATGTGAAACATTTTTATTAAAGGAGCCTCAGGAATGCACAATAGAAATGCGACAAAATTGTTTAGAATTTTACAAAACGGCAGTTCACGAGATAATTAAACATTTGCCTTATGACACATTTTTCGAACAATTGAATTTTTGGATCCTAAAATTGCTTTTTCTTCTAAGACTAGAGCCACTTTCAAAGATCTTACTGTTGCTACGCGCATAGGTAATATTGATATAACGCAATTAGCTTACGAATGGCAAGTTTTACCACGTAATTTTACAGAAGAAAAAGAAAGTTTAGCATCTTTAAATATTGAAATGTGAGCTAAAATATTAGAATGTAAAAATAGTAACAGTAATAAATCTTTTTCAAATTTAGAAAAATTAGTAGAAGCAGTCTTTCTCTCTCACATTCAAATGCCGAAGAGCGAATATTTTCCTTTGTAGTAGATGTAAAAATAAAAAAAAAATAAATTGGGAAATGCTTTCGGCCATTTGCGTAACAAGATCATCCTTTCAAGCAGATAATATTAATTGTGTAATTTTGAGATTAATTCGCGGCATTTAGAATTGCATATGAGTTCTGCGAATTCATATACAACGCCTCGAAATGACACTGATTAATGTATATTAATGCGTTCTATAAGGCTTTTGTTTAGTAAATAATATTATTTTATTAATTATTTATCAAAGTTTTTATTTCTAGATTCAACATGAAGCAACCATCCTAGTCGGCTAAATTTTATATTTTATTTATAAATTAAAAGAATAAAATTTATTTAATCATATTAGTCATCGAGATAGCTTTAATTTGTTAATAAGTAATTAATAATATTGATTTTATTTTATATAGATTTCCAATTAATAACATAGATTATGTATTAGTTTTGTTTTATATAAATATATTTTATTTTTGTTATAAATAAAATGTAATTATATTTTACATAAATTTTATTTTTTATATAATAATTATGTTTGATGAATATTGATAAGATTTTTGGCAGGTTTTCCTTATCCTTGCAAGGAATCTTGGTATTCATAGTTTCCTGCCAAATAAATTATTTATTTTTTTATCTAGAAAAAAATATTTACCTGTAAAATTATTTAACCGTCTATCCTCGTCATAATTTATCCACACAATTAATGTTACTGTATGCTAAGAGATATGTCTAATTTTTTATATATTTATAGTATTTCTCTTTGGGGCGACTAACGACGCCATTTTCACGAACGGATTAGATACTCTACTGTCGCTTTAAACTGTGCGCAAGTGCGGGGCATATCTGGCATCACTCTTAAAGAAGTTTCTCCTCTCGCCTTTAATGCTGATTTCACAATGCAAGTGGTATTAACGGAAACTAGCGATAATTTGTTGCGTTTTTTGTTTTCAAATCAGTTAAGAAGGAAAACATTCTCTCCGCGTCGACATTTGAATTTGGAAGTAATCGTACAGCATTTAGAAGTATTGTTAAGTTTGAATATTTATCGATGTTCTTTGGATGCTGAGATTGCAAAATTTGTTTCCATATATCATTGAATCTTAATTTAGTGAGACTGATTTTCTTCTGTAATGCAAAATCTAATGCAAACCATTCTTTCTTTAAAGAGTCTTCATCGAAATCACCGATAGTTTGAGCTACGAATAAAACATTGCTGAATGATGTTTCTCTATCAGTATCTTGTAAACATAATGAAGACCCAAAAACATTTAATTTTGATAAAAAATATCATTTACAGATAATCTTTTACGAATTTCTTCAGCAGCAGTCATGTAAAACATCAAGTAATTGCTTCAGACTATTGTAACTACATTTTCGTGCCTTTGCATCATTAATTCGTTAAGATATTCCTGACATTCTGAGTTAATTTCATCAAGATTTTTTTTTATTTTCTTTTAAAGAAAACAGTATATGTACAGAAAAACATTGTATATGCTCATTCTTTAGAAAATTTTGGCATATTTCATAAAGTAATATTAAAGATTTTGGTTGCAATTCATGAATTCGTATTTCTAATGACTGAAAGTGTGCATTAAATTTGTTCAAAAAATCTAAAATATATTGTAAGAAAAAAAAATAAGCTTTTATCCATTATTCAATAAATCTTTGGCAGGATCTGCTTTTTCACTTACAACTATTTCATAAAGAAAATATCTTATTGTATCTCACTATTCTAAAAGTCTTTCAACACAAAAAAAAGCGAGAAAGTCAGTACGTATCACATAATTTTAATATTTTAAGACTTTTTTCTTGAAAACATTCACAAAATTCAGTGAATACAGCCAATTATTTTAGACTGCTGTTAATATAGCTAGCAAATCTTTTTAATAAATTCGCAAAAATTGGGTATTTTTGCACGTAACATTCGCTACTAATGCGGAGGAATGGCAACGAGAATGTTAGTAAACATGGATATACTTGTTTCAATTTTTTTTTAAAAGTTTCCTTGTGATAGACGCATTATCGCATTATGACAAGGCAACAATATTTGTAAATGGTATCTGTAATATTCACATTTCATTTCTAAATTCTTCATTACAACTTTTCTGCACTGCAATCTCTAGCATTAATATCAATTAATTTGCATTCGAATATCTAATATTTTTGGCTCAATGTATTGAACAAGAAAAGTCATCCATTTGTTATTACGAATATCAGCTGTTTCATCGATAAATATTGTAAATTGTATTTTGAATGTTGTTCACAACACGTTCCGTTTCAATTGGACTCAAAATGTTTGTAATAATATTTGTATATTTTTTTACAATTAATTTTCATGCTCTGTAATACATAGGATCTTTTCCAATATATTGGAACAAACTAAGAATCTCATTTGCAATTGTATGAGCAATATTTTTTCCGCGATTAATGTAAAACTTATTTCTGCTTCTTTTATACGCTCCTCGAATAACAAAAGCGATTCATTATTTTGCACATTTAAATTTTCATTCGATTCACTTGTTTCATTAAAAGAACTTTTACTTGTGCTTGTGATTCTGCATGACGATAGAGAATGAGCAGCAAGATACTTGTCACAGATTAAACAATAAAATAAGTTTTCATCATGGTGCTTCACGTAACCAATATTTGAACTGCTCAAAATATAATAATTTCTTTTTAAATGTTGATGTATGTTATATTTTTTTAATTGAAGTATCATTAATAGATGATGAATTTAATTGAAGTATCGTTAATTGAAGTATCATTAATGAACAATATATTCTTTTCAAGATTATTTTTATGATTATTTTACGCAGAATTCGCATGTTTTGAAACATGTATTGAATCGCATGAATAGTTTTTATTGTACACATTACAGTAATACATACTGCTATCAGATGATACTTCATGTATCCAAAATTTGTATCTTTCGTCTGTAAGCCAAGCTTCTGAAAAACTTCGCTTACGTTTTTTAGTTAATTCATCACACATGTCTCTATATCGCTATGCTAACTAAATATATAAACTAAATATATAACTAAATATTTAAATATGCAATGTATATTTGTATGTATATTGTGTGAAATTTCACCTTACCTTCAATTATAGCTAATATTGAAAATGATGTGGCGATACTGTCATGCGAGCAAAAATCAACACTAATATATAGCGCATCGTTATTATTATTTATCAATTCGCGAACACGACTCACATATGCACCGCGTGGAGGAGCTGCACGGAGAAACGAGATGCGATGGAAGATTAGTGCAAACAATTTATTATTTCAACGTAAGCGAAGATTGAATATCGAAATTACTTTGATAATAAGTAAAAAAATCCGGTATCCGGTATTATCCGACACTTTTTTACTATCCGATTGGATAGTCGGATATCACTAGTATCCGAGAATATATCTGATTGAAATTAGATATTATTAAATTGTTGATTTTTTTCTTATGCAATAAATGTTCTAGAAACAAATATGCATCTGGCATATTCATGATGCTATAATATCTTATACATTGTTGTAAAATTACAATTTTTTTCTCTATAGACTTTTTTCTCTAAACACTTTCTCGGAATCCAGTCGGATATTCGGAAAATGTAGGATATCCGACTCGAAAAAATTCTCGGATATTCGATATCCAGTTTTTGGTAATTTTAAGATCCCACGCATCTCTAATAATAGGTCTGTACTGTTTATATTTATTATTAATTTTTAAATATTTTATAAATTTTATTAATATAAATAAAAATTGGTATACTATAATTAGGGTTGCTAGATGGCTGAGATTTTCCGTAAATTACCAGAAATATAAATTTTAACGAAATTTTAGGTTTTATCTCACACTTTTAACTCATTTTTTGTGGTCGCGTCAACACTTACATTTAAGATTTATAGACAATTACTCAACTTTACGCGTTGTGACATCACCGAGTTTTCTTAACAGATTTTTTTTGTAAATAATTATTTAAAAAATTTTTAAAATGATATAAGTCCTATAATTTTCGACTTGCCTTTCTATTAAAAAAAAAATTATTTTACTTAAAATGTCATAAAAAATTATCGGTAATATAATTTATGTGAGCACATTAACACAAGAGGCTTAACTCAAATAATTTATTAAAAAATCTCTTTTTCAACTATCAGGCATGTCCTAGAAATATTGGTATTCCTTGGCAATCCTATATATATATATATATATATATATATATATATATATATATATGTGTGTGTGTGTGTGTAAAAAAATTCATTATTTTTCCATTCAATTTCATGCAAAAATAATGGATTTTGTTTTACTACACCTAATATATATTGAGGTGACATTGAGGTGCGGTAGGTAATCCGATATACTATAGACAGGGTATATTATTATATAAATAACTACCTCAAGTATCTCTTGAACAGTGCATTTTAGGGAAAAATGTTTTAGACACAAGTTTTATAAGTTCAACGGGGACATAAAGAGGTACCATTGGAGATTGTTCCTTTTATTTTCATTTTTATTTGAAAAAAAAAAAAAAATTTTATGTAGTGTAGTATGTTTTGAAAAGCTCGAGGTAAGTTGCAGGAATATGAATAAAAAATGGAGGAGTTTCATTAAAAATAAGTGTAGTAAATGAAAGTGACCTTGCCTTGACATCACCTAAGATGAAATCAATAGTACCTCTTTATGTCTTTATCTTGAAATTATTAAACTTTTGTTTGAAACATTTTATCTTAAAATGTACTGTTCAAGACATATTTGACGTAATCCTTACAAAGAAGACACCTTGAATTATTATTTTTCGGAATGATAAAATCCCTGCCGCAAATTTATTATCGCATGTAGATTGGCATAAGTATGAAGTATTAAAATTTGATATCAATCTAAATAAAGTATTAGGGTACGTTCCGAGTTCTGCATGAAGCGCATGATGCATCATTTGTTCTTTTTGTTTATCAATTAATAAAGAAGGATACAATGATCATGCGCTTCATGCGTATAATATTTATCTATGTTATTAGGAAAAAAAAAAAGACTGCAAAGAACATCGCTGCCACATGATGCTGCAATTGCAGCAGCTGGAATCGAGATTGCAATTGCAATCTCAATAAATCCAGCAATTGTAGCACTATCTGCAAGAACAGCAGCTGCAGCAACCGCAGCAGCAGCAGGAACTGTAACAACAGCAGGAGCAGTAGCAAATGTGGAAGCAGCCAAGAATAGGTATTATTTCTTATATGTATATTGTACACATATAGGATGAGTATATAAGATATTTTACATCTTAGTGGCACAAATTTGCACATTAAATATAAAATACCTTATAAACTATTTTAATTTTTCAACATATCTTTAATGCACAAAATAATGAAGTGATAAAAATCAATAATAAAAAGAAAAGACAATGTTATTTTTAGAAAGATATATAATTGCATGTTGTAAAACGCATAACTTTTTTGCTATATATAACAAAGTATGTGTTTTCTTTATACCAATTAAGGTATAAAGATGACTGAGTCGTGGAACTTATGTTATTAGAATTATTAGAATTATTAAAAGATTCATACTATATAAAAAGAATCATAATTTCATTTTAAAAAATAGAGATGTCTTTTTTAGCGCCTTCATCTAGAAATTCCATCTGAAACATTATTTCATATCTTATATATTTTTTAAGATATTTACTTGAGCCAATAAAAATGAAAAACACTGTATATAATGTATAATATAATATGTATAATATAATATGTATAATATATACAGAGTATTCCAAATTTTTTTACGTACTTATAAGCAGATAAATCGAACTAAACTGAGTCATCAAGTCGTCTACTTTTCGTAATAATTAATAAGATATTAATTTCTAAAATCTAAAGATAATCCAATAAAAGGATATATTGATTCATAAATCAACTTGTAAATATCTTTCAGAGTCTTAAAGTTGTTTTATGCGATTTTAGAGAATTTATTCATTAGATAATTAAAAAAAAATTGCAAAAATTGCAAAATAGTAGAGAACTTTCCGATTCAATTTAGTCCGCTCCACCTGCTGATAAGCGATGTATCAAAAAGTTTAGAACATCAAATATATATAAAATACATATAAACATTTTAAAAATTATCTATAAATTTAATTCTTAAATTAATTAAATAAATTCTGTTTGAAACAGACGAGGACACGGCTGCTCCCGTGCATCATGGCACAAAGAGGGATAGTGTCCCACTGGAGATGGAGCTACAAGAGGTAGCAGAGGTAGCCGCGGAGAAGACGGCGAAAGACGTCATGGAGTAGACTGCGGAGAAAGTCATAAAAGAGATCGTGAAGGAAATCGTGGAGGAGGTCGTGGAGAAAGCCGCGGCGAAGAGGATAGTGGTCGGGACACCACTGCCACCACTGGTAGTGGTGACCCTTGCAATATAACGCACTATCATTATTATTATTGTAAAAAATAAAGTTTATTAAAATTAAAAAATCAATTTATTAATAAACATCGTGCGCGCGCGTGTGTGCATGCATGCGTGCGTGCGTGTGTTAGAATATTTATTTTTGATTGAAAAATGTAAATAAATTTTAACATTTCCCACTCAATATTGTAACAAAATTAAATTTAACAATTAAAAGATAAATATCATTTTGAGAGTCTAAAAATCATAAGCAACTTTGGGAATATTTTTTTACGAAACAATGGAAGAAGTAATGAAAAGTTTGTTTTAAGACTTGTACAGCTCACTTCTTTAGGAATAAAATCGTATATTACCCTTCTTTTTTTACAAAATTGTGAAGCCATTTTACTGATGGCCTTTTATCAAATCGGCGTTGTGGGGATCTGCCATTTGATTCGATTGGAAGCAAAAAACGAAACATTTTTTATCACATAATATTTATTAAAGAGGTACATACGAATACTTCGAGATATAAAGATTATGCGTTTCACAAGTTTTCTCCGTGTCGAGATCCATTCTTGGAATGCCAACGTTAATCTTGCACTGATGAAGTGGATTGCAAGGTTCATGAAACGTTGGCATTCCAAGAATGGATCTAGACACAAAGGAAACCCGCGAAACGCATAATCTTTATATAGAGTACATTAGAAAAATACTCCGCCTCAAGAAAAATACTTCAAAATATTCATTTTTATATAAAAATGAAGAATGTTTGAAAAAAAGTCTTATTTTTAGTCACAAAACTTTTTTTTTCAAATATTCATTTTCACAATAATCAATATTTGGAAGAATCCGTTAGCATTCCTTTAGTAAATATGTAGAAAAAAGAATATTTTAATAATTAATATTTTTCGTTTCTTGTACATGTTCTAACTGTGAGTGATCCATGCAATGTCGATTTGACGATAGGGCAATTAGTGAAACGATCAGTGTCACAATTGTGTAAAAAGAAAAATAATAAATATAAGATTTTTATCTCCAAAGAATTATACTACAAATGCTTTAAAACAACTTTGTTTTATTTTTATTGTTTTTCTAAAAAAATATTTCCCAAAGTAATTTATAATTTTAGATTATATTAAAGAGGATAGATTATATTAAAGGTGTAACTTTTTAATTGTTAAATTGTTAATTTCATTATAACATACTTAACATAACATCTTAAATTAAAAAGACGTACCTACTGGCCAAGAATGGATACTTCACACACACAAATTTTAATGTTGCGTAATTTATACAAGTATGCACTAATAATATCTAATACACCTCATTTTCCGAGATTCGTAAGAATACGGGAACGCGAGAGCGTTCATCGTGTGGATTCTATATCGCACTAAACGTTAAACTCAATTAATCGCTGATAGTCTCATGCGAAAATCCTGTTATTCCTTTTTTTCCCCTTAATATATTTTTGTGATATAAGT
>Ga0157363_1001459_pt1 | contig 19747 bp, 16 predicted proteins | sample AttsexASBM1_FD_111477 | JGI IMG/M metagenome (GOLD analysis project Ga0157363, IMG submission 111477) | Fungus gardens microbial communities from leaf cutter ant in Ribeirão Preto, State of São Paulo, Brazil - Atta sexdens ASBM1 | ecosystem: Host-associated > Fungi > Mycelium > Unclassified ... | reverse complement strand
CGGGATGAGTTCTCAATCCCAGGCCAAATCACCGGAAGCCTTACGAGCAATGGTCGCCGGGACGCTGGCTAATTTTCAGCATCCAACCCTGAAGCACAATCTCACGACGCTGAAAGCGCTTCACCACGTTGCCTGGCTGGACGACACGCTGCACGTTGAGCTGCAGATGCCGTTCGTCTGGACCAGCGCTTTCGACGCGCTGAAAGAGCAAACCAGCTCTGAGCTGCTGCGCATTACTGGCGCAAAAGCCATCGACTGGAAGCTGAGCCACAGCATCGCCACGCTGAAGCGGGTGAAAAACCAGCCTGGCGTGAACGGCGTGAAAAACATCATCGCCGTCAGCTCGGGCAAGGGCGGGGTGGGTAAATCCTCCACGGCGGTAAACCTGGCGCTGGCGCTGGCAGCCGAAGGGGCGAAAGTTGGTATCCTGGATGCCGATATCTACGGTCCGTCTATTCCTAACATGCTGGGCGCCGAAAACCAGCGCCCAACCTCGCCGGACGGCACCCACATGGCGCCCATCATGGCGCACGGGCTGGCGACTAACTCCATCGGTTATCTGGTAACCGACGATAACGCGATGGTCTGGCGCGGGCCGATGGCCAGCAAGGCGCTGATGCAGATGCTGCAGGAAACCATGTGGCCGGATCTCGATTATCTGGTGCTGGACATGCCGCCGGGCACCGGTGACATTCAGCTGACGCTCGCGCAGAACATTCCCGTGACGGGTGCGGTCGTCGTCACCACGCCGCAGGATATCGCGCTGATCGACGCCAAAAAGGGCATCGTGATGTTCGAGAAGGTGGAAGTGCCTGTGCTGGGTATCGTCGAGAACATGAGCATGCACATCTGCAGCAACTGTGGACATCATGAGCCTATCTTTGGCACCGGCGGTGCGGAAAAGCTGGCCGCGCAGTATCACACCCAGCTGCTGGGCCAGATGCCGCTGCACATCACGCTGCGTGAAGATCTGGACAGCGGTAAGCCAACGGTGGTGAGCCGTCCGGACAGCGAATTTGCGGATATGTATCGCCAGCTGGCAGGGCGCGTTGCGGCGCAGCTTTACTGGCAGGGTGAGGTCATTCCGAGCGAGATTGCGTTCCGCGCGGTGTAACGTCTCTGCGCGATAGTGCCGGGTGGCGGCTTCGCCTTACCCGGCCTACAAATAGCACCATCACGTAGGTCGGGTAAGGCGAAGCCGCCACCCGACTTTAATCCAACCGATAGTGCATCAGATAGTACTCTCCGTCCGGAGAAACCCCTGTTGCCTCAATGTGCCAGCCGTTACGCTGGTAAAACGCAACCGCCCGCTCATTCTTCACCAGGCATTTCAACGCACCGGTGCTGGTAAATGTGTTTTGCACCTGCTCCAGCAATTGCTTACCCACGCCCTGGCTCTGATACTGCGGATCGACAAACAGATTGTGCAGAAAATTATCGTTCGTCCAGACGGAGGCGAAGCCAAGCCGATGCCCGTCCTGAACCGCCACCCAAATCTGTTCGTCACGGGTTACCGCGTCGAAGTCCTCTAGCTGCCATTCGGCATCGTTCATCCAGGGCCAGGCAGCGCGACGGGCATGCAGATAGAGCGTGCGCAGGAAAGGACGATCGCTCTCCTGCCACGGACGGATCAGGATCGCATCAGCGGTGATAGAAGATATCTCCGTTGTAGGCTTTGTAGATTTTGCCGTCAGTATCGCCAATCAGAACGTAGTTTTCGCCCATATAGGTCCAGTGGGTACCGGCATCAGGCGCCGGTAGATTACGCAGCTGATACTGTTTGATGGTGTACTCAGGCGTTTGGTACTGCGCCGGAGCCGTGTCACCAATCTTGAACTTTGTGAAATCGGCAATGAACTCTTGTTCTTCATAGGCCTTGATGCCAGAAGGTGCGGACGCCGTTTGCGGAGCAGCATAAGCCGCACTCGCCAGAGACATGACGACACCCAGAAGCAGCCATTTACGCTTAGCCATTTTTTCTCCAGTTATACCGTTACTGATACTCTCAGCCTGCTGTTTCGTTGACAGCATGACAGCCCATTTTAAGTGCCACAGCAGAGTATGTTCGAAAAAAAATGTAACAAAACTGGACGGCTTTGTGTAGTGCGAAAGGTTAATGCTATTTTTTACGTGAATGCATTATCGTGGGAATAATTCATTTGAACTATGGCTTTGCTGGATTAATTCTGAAAATACATTATTAATATAAGTTTGGACTCAGTATGGCGTGCATTTTATTGGACGAGGATTTACTATTTTTAATAGTGAATCCTTTTAATTCATTGCGGGCCAACGTGAGGTGGCGCATGTTTTACTTCATCGTTGCGTAACATTATATTTTTTATGATGAATTGAAAGCTAAGTAGTTCTAGGGACTGGTGAGCGCGGGCTTGATGTACTGTACGCGTTTCCCGCGAGCATGGATAATAAATTTATATAAATGAAAAACATAACGGCAATTTCTGTAATATTCTTATCAATAAGTCAGTTAACCGGGTGCGTAATTTCTCCCGGGCAAACGCTTAATACCTCAGGGAAACAAATAATTGTTTCTGCGGATCAAAATAATAACCTGGATAACCAGGTAGATATTTATCCACTCACCCCCGCGCTTATCGAAAAACTGCGCCCTGCGGCCGCTAAATCTCAGGCAAATCCTAATCTGGATGAGCAGGTGAAAAACTGGGAATACCGCATTGGGACCGGTGACATCCTGACGGTCACCGTCTGGGATCACCCTGAGCTTACGACGCCCGCCGGGCAGTACCGTAGCGCAAGCGATGCGGGCAACTGGGTCAATGCCGATGGTACGCTCTTCTATCCCTACGTGGGCAAACTGCACGTCGCGGGAAAAACGGTTTCCCAGGTACGCGAGGAGATCACCGCTCGGCTGGATAACGTCATTGAAAGCCCGCAGGTGGACGTCAGCGTGGCCTCGTTCCGTTCGCAAAAAGCCTATGTGACCGGAGAGGTGGCGAAATCAGGACAGCAGGCCATCACCAATATTCCCTTGACGGTAATGGATGCCGTCAATGCCGCCGGTGGGCTTTCTGCCGACGCCGACTGGCGCAACGTGGTGCTCACCCACAACGGTCAGGATTCTCGTATTTCACTGTATGCCCTGATGCAGCAAGGCGACCTCACTCAAAATAAGCTGCTCTATCCTGGCGATATCCTGTTTGTTCCTCGCAACGATGCGCTGAAAGTGTTCGTGATGGGGGAGGTCATCAAGCAGAGCACGCTGAAGATGGACCGTAGCGGCATGACCCTCGCCGAAGCGCTGGGGAATGCCGGGGGGCTGAATCAGAATATGGCGGATGCTACGGGGATTTTTGTTATCCGCTCGGTACGCAAATCCGGGAATACCGGGAAAATCGCCAATATTTATCAGCTCAATGCGCAGGACGCCTCGGCAATGGTGCTGGGCACGGAATTCCAGCTTGAGCCGTACGATATTGTGTATGTCACCACGGCGCCGCTGTCGCGCTGGAATCGCGTCATCACGCAGCTGGTGCCGACAATCTCGGGCGTGCACGACCTGACCGAAACCGTGCGTTACATCCGATCGTGGCCGCAATAATGTTCAATTCAATATTAGTGGTGTGCACCGGTAATATTTGCCGCTCCCCGATTGGCGAGCGGCTGTTACGCCAGCAGCTGCCCGGTAAGCTGGTCACCTCGGCGGGTATCCACGGACTTGAGGGGCGCCCGGCGGATGAAGGCGCACTGAACGTTGCCTGGCGCCACGGTCTTTCGCTTGATGGCCACGTTGCCCGCAAGCTGACTCGCAGCCAGATGGTTAAATCTGACCTCATCCTCGCGATGGAGCCCCAGCATCTTCACTTCATTGCTGCTGTCGCGCCTGAGCTGCGGGGAAGATCGCTGTTGTTCGGACACTGGCTGGAACAGCAGGACATTCCCGATCCGTATCGGAAAAGCAGTGAAGCCTTTGAGTACGTTTTCGAACTGTTGGGCAAAGCCAGTCAGGAATGGGCGCGTCGCCTGGGTCAAAAAGGAATTCAGCATTAATGCCGTCATATTCATCAGACAATTATGGTGCTGCTGCACCTCAAAAGAATGAAATCGATCTCATTCAGCTCCTGGCTGAAATGTACGATCACCGTACAAAAATAGTGTTGATCACGCTTCTGTTCACGTTGTGTGCTGCGCTGTATGCCTTCACGACCACGCCGATTTATCAGGCTGATGCCCTTGTGCAAATAGAAGGTAAGCAGGACAACACGCTGCTTAAAAATTTAAGCCAGCTGGGCTCCGATCTTTCGCCCGATGTGGCGCCCGAACTTTTGCTGCTTAAATCGCGCATGATCCTGGGGGAGACGGTCGATAAGCTGGGTTTACAGTATCTGGTAGAACGGCGCGTTTTCCCTGTGTTTGGCCGCCTGTGGGAACGTGGGCGGGGAGCCCAATCGGACGAAATGACCCTGGGCGAGCTGAGTATTCCGCTGCTGGAAGGCCAGCCGCAAGAGCTTGTGCTCACCGTGCTGGGGCAGGGGAAGTATCGCCTGGAGGGAGACGCCTTCCAGGCCGAGGGCATTGTCGGACAAACTCTGGCAAAGGGGGGCGTTTCTGTTCTGGTTACCTCGCTCACCTCTGAACCGGATACGCAATATGTCCTGAAAGCCTTCACCAGGCTTGAAGCGATCAATGCGCTACAAAAAAGGCTGACGGTAGCGGAATCGGCGAAGCAGAGCGGCATGATAATGTTAACCCTCACGGGGAAAGATCCAGCCAGAATTGCCGTGGTGCTCAACACGATCGCAGACAATTATCTCAACCAGAATATCGCGCGTCAGGAAGCGCAGGACGCCCGTAGCCTCGCTTTCTTACAGCACCAGCTGCCGAAAATCAGCAACGAGCTGAACGAGGCTGAAGCGCGACTCAATGCCTATCGCGAGAAGCGAGATTCTGTCGACCTATCCCTGGAGGCGAAGTCGGTTCTTGACCAGGTCGTCAACGTGGAGAATCAGCTTAACGAACTGACGTTCCGCGAAGCCGAGATCTCTCAGCTCTTCAAAAAGGACCATCCGACCTACCGGGCCTTACGGGAAAAACGGCAAACGCTTGAGCAGCAGCGAACGCGCCTCAACAATCGCGTGTCGTCGATGCCCTCTACGCAGCAGGAAATTCTGCGCCTGAGTCGGGATGTGGAGTCCGGGCGCACCATTTACCTGCAGCTGTTAACCCGCCAGCAGGAGCTGAATATTTCTCGCTCAAGCGCAATCGGGAACGTACGGATTATCGATACTGCGGTGACGCAGCCTAAGCCAATCCAGCCGAGAAAAGCGGTTATTATTATCATGGGGATGCTGTTCGGGCTGATGCTCGCTGTGGGATGGGTACTGGTTCGCGCAGCGCTGAAGCGGGGTGTTACCGCAACGGAACAGCTCGAGGCGTGCGGGATGACGGTTCTGGCAACCTTGCCGCGATCGGAATGGCTTTGGAAACAAACCCATCTGCGCAGAATGAATCCGTTCGCGTCTTACTGGCAGCATAAAACGGCGAACGTGCCTTTTCTGCCCGTGGACAGGCCTGCTGATATGTTTGTTGAAGCGGTACGGGGGCTGCGCACCAGTTTGCACTTCACCATGATGGATGCTGCGAATCGGATGGTGATGATTTCCAGCCCGACGCCGGATTGCGGTAAAACGCTGGTCAGTACCTCGCTGGCGGTAGTTGCCGCACAGGCCGGACTGCGGGTGCTGTTTATCGATGCGGATATGCGGATGGGGTATGTACATAACGTCTTTAAGCTGAACAACCACCGTGGGCTGTCCAACGTGCTGCAGGGAGACGGTCAGTGGCAGGATACCGTTCAGCGTTTCGAGAAGGGGGGCATTGACGTTATAACCTGCGGTCCACAGCCTGCGCATCCATCAGAACTCCTCATAGGTGAGCGCTTTCAGAGCATCATGGCGAGTATGAACGAACGCTACGACATTGTGATTATCGACACGCCGCCGGTCCTTGCCGTCACGGATGCGTCGTTGGTTGCCAGAATGGCGGCAACAACCCTGCTGGTAGCCCGTTTTGATAAAACCAGCGTGAAAGAGATCGTGAATGGCAGCAAGCGGCTTCAGCAAATGGGAGGCAAGGTGAGCGGTACGATCCTCAATGATATCGTGAAATCTGCCGCGCTTTACTACACCTCGGGGTATAGCCAGTATAGCTACGGCTATACCCCGAAGAAGACGCGCAAAGGTTAGTGCCTGACCAGCGTCGCAAAGTAGTACACCAGAGGAATGGCGAGGACCCAAAGACCTGCAGGGATTTCTCGCCATTTTCCTGCAATCGCCTTGATGACGATGTAAAACAGCAGTCCTCCGGCAATGCCCGTGCCGAAGCTGTTTGAAATGAGCGTTATCATTACCATCATCAGCACCGGCAGCCCGTCGGTGAAATTCGCCAAATCAACCTTACGTAAGCCGCTGAACATATTCAGCCCGATCAGGATCAGGGCTGGGGCCGTGGCTTCCTTCGGGATCATCAGCGCTACGGGCGTAAACAGCAGCATCAGCAGGAACATCACGGCGGCGGCCAGCGCGGTCATACCGGTTTTGCCGCCGGCCTCAGCCGCTGCCGATGATTCAATCAGCGCCGTGGCGGCAGGAATACCCACCCAGGGGCCAATCGCGGCGGCAATCGAGTCCACCATAAACGGACGATTAATGTGTGGCATATTGCCTTCCTCATCCAGCAAACCCGCCTCGCCGCCAACCGCCAGGGTTGTTCCCATGGTGGAGAAAAACTCGGAGGCAAAAAAGACAAACAGGAACGGCAGGAAGGCAATGTTGAGTGCGCCCAGCATATCGACGTGGCCCAGTACCGGCGCCAGTGAGTGAGGCACATCGATAAAGCTGGCGGGTAATTTTGTCACCCCAAGCGGGATGCCGACGAGGGTGGCAAACAGAATTGCCCATAAAATCGCCCCCGGAATACGGCGAGCCTGCAGCGCGATGGCTAAAAACAGGCCGGCCAGCGCCACCAGCGCCCCTGGCGACAGAAAATCACCCAGCATTAACGCGTTCGTTTTCGCATTCGCCAGCACCAGCCCGGCATTGCGGAAGCCGAGAACGGCAACAAATAGTCCGATGGAGGCGGTGAGCCCCAGCTTGATAGATTGTGGAACGGAGCGGGTCACCACTTCACGCAGGCCAAAGCGGGTCAGCAGGAAGAATAAGATCCCTGACCAGCAGGCTATGCCCAGACCAATTTGCCAGCCAATGCCTTCACTGCCTGCGAGGGTAACGCCTACCAGCACCGAACCGCCGATGCCTGGCCCGACGATAAAGGGCAGGTTAGCGTAAAATGCCATCAGCAGCGTACCGGCGACAAACACCAGAATGGTGCCGGTGGTGGCTGCCCCTTTATCCATGCCGCCGACGGCCAGCAGCCCCGGGATCACGACCAGTAAATAGGCGGCAGCGAGAAATCCGGTGATCCCTGCCAGGCACTCGGTACGTACGGTGCTTCCACGCGTGTGCAGTGCAAAACGACGTTCAAGCCAGCTCCCTGGTGCTGGCGAATTCACGGTGTTGTCGGCCATTATCCGGCTCTCCTTCAGTCTTATTGTGTTGTGTCCGGGGTTTCCCGGTAAGAGATCAGCGGATCGACAATCTGGCGCGTGCTGCCGTCGGTCAGTCCAAGATCGGTCAAATGCGGCCCGGCGTTACAGGCCAGGCAGGTTCCTTCGATGGCCTTAAACACTCGGTACGGCGGCTCCCAGTCGGCAATCAGGCTGCTGCGGTCGCGCAGCTCGCGGAACTGCGCTGCCAGCTCAGACGGCGGCAGCTCGGAGAGCATACCCGCAATCGGCATGGCAACGTGGGCGATAATCCTGCCGTTTTGCACCAGCGCCATTCCGCCACCGCTTTGGATCAGGGCGTTGGCGGCTAACGCCATCTCATCAGGATCGCGTCCCAGCACCACCAGATTGTGCGAGTCGTGAGAGTAGCTGGTCGCAATGGCACCGCGCAGTTCTCCCCACCCTTCCAGCAGCGCAATTTGCGGTTTCGCCGCATGGCGCGCGTGGCGATGCTGCACCCAAATGAGGCTAAATCCTTCCGGTATCTCTACCTGCCCGTTGCGCACCCGCACGTCGGTTTCTCCCCAGCGGGTAAAGCGAGTGCCGCTAATATGGCGCAGGCGGGCAACGCCGTGGTTCGCGTTGGCAATAAGCATACGGAAATCACTCGCGGCCAGTTCAGACAGCTGCACGGTATCACGCGGGAGCGGCAACGGCTTTTCCACGATCGGTTCTAACATTGCCCCATCCCGGGCAATCAATTTTCCTGCCACGTAGACCTGGCGTGCGGTGAGCTTTTCCAGCGAGTCAAACACCACCAGATCCGCGCGCCGCCCGGCGGCGATCAGCCCGAGATCGTTGCGCTGCAGGCGAATGGCGGCATTCAGCGTGGCAAAGCGCAGCGCGTCCGTTGCCGGCAGGCCGTGCTCAATAAGCAGGTTCAACAGCGCGATGATACCGCCTTTTTCCATCAGCATATCTGGCGGGACATCGTCGGTGCAGACCGTAATTTGTGAGGAGAGGTGCGGTAAGGTTTTCAGGGCGCTAACGATATCGGGCAGCAGGTAAGGGTGCGATCCGCGGATTTCCAGCGTCAGCCCGGCGCGCAGTTTTTCCAGGGCGTCATCGGCAGAGGTCAGTTCGTGATCCGAGGTCACGCCCGCGGCCAGATAAGCCTGTAAATCGGCGCCGCTAAGCCCGCGAGCGTGGCCCTCAATCAGCTTGCCGCTGTTTAGCCCCGCGTCGAGGATCTCCAGCATACGCTGGCTGCCGTTGAGCACGCCGTGCATGTCCATCACTTCTGCCACGCCGCGCACTTCAGGCCAGCCGAGCAGGGTATTCATCTCTTCCCCGGCGAAATCCGCCCCGGACATTTCCAGGCCGGGGGTCGACGGCACGCTTGAGGGCGCGGCAACCATCACCTGCAGAGGCAGGTCCCGGCTTGCGTCTATGGCAAAACGCACGCCCTCGATGCCCAAAACGTTCGCCAGCTCGTGCGGATCCCAGAATACCGCCGTGGTGCCCTGGGCCAGCACAATCTCCGCATAGCGGGCGGGCAGCAGATGCGAACTTTCAAGGTGAACGTGCGTATCCATCAGCCCCGGGGAGAGGAACCGGTTGTTCAGATCCTGCGTCTCGGCCGCATCGGTACGGCTGCCGCGCGGGTGGACGCTGGCGATAAGCGAGCCAACGATGCCGACGTCCGCGTCGCGGATCTCACCGGTTGCCATATCGACGATGCGGGTATGCGTCAGCAGCAGATCAAAAGGCGTTTCGCCTCGCGCAGCCTGTACGGCGCGGCGTCGGGTTTCAGCAGTCATGCAATTAACCGTTCCAGAAATCAAATATTGACGTTACTCTAAGCACCCGGCAAACGTTTGCCCAGCTGATAAAACTTATCAGCCGATAACTCCGGCTTATTCTGTAACGCGTGAAAGAGAAAATGACGACGGAACCCTGGCAGCGCCTGCCCGCGCTCTCCCTTCGACAGCTGCAGTATTTTGTCACTCTGGCGCAGCTGCGCCATTTTACCGATACCGCCAGCAGGCTGGCGATCAGCCAGCCCGCGCTCAGCAGCGCGCTGCGGCAAATCGAAACGGTGCTGGGCGGCAAGCTGGTAAATCGTACCGCCTCTGCGGTGACGCTAACGGAATTGGGTAACGCCATTCTGCCGCACGCGCAGCGGGTGCTCAGCGTCGCCCAGCTCGCCTTTGACGATATGCAGCAAATCGTTCAGGCGGGCGGCGATGGCACGGTGCGTATCGGATTAATTCCTTCCGTAAGTTCGCTACTGTTTCCCCTGCTGCCCCAGACGCTCGCGCAGGCTTTCCCGCGCCTGAAGGTGGAGTTTCACGATCAAACGAATGATGCGCTGGTGGTACAGCTGCTGAAAGGTCAAATCGACTTTGGCATTGGCGCGCTGGACAGCTCGGTTCCGGAACAGCTGGATGTGTTCCCGCTGCAGGAGGACCCTTTCGTTGCGGTGGTCCACCGTGACGATCCTGCGGCCACGTCAGCACATTTGCCCTGGAAGCAGCTGGTGGGGCGCGATATTGCCGTGTTCTCAAAAGGCAATATTCAGCGCCTGGTCGGCGCGCTCGCTGAAAGCCATCGTTTGTCATTGCAGGCGCGTTATCAGGTCGACTACATCGAAACCTTGTACGGGCTGGTGCGCTCAAAGCTGGCCGTGGCGATATTACCGCAGCTTTATACCACGCATCTTCAGGACCCGCAGCTCAAGGTGGTGCAGCTACAGCAGCCGGCGCTGGCGCGAACGGTGGCGCTCATGCGCGCGCCGCAGACGCTTCCTCCCCTCATTGAATCCTGCTTTACGCTGATGGTCGAGACCCTGCGCGCCCGCTAGGGCGACACTTCTTTACAGCGCCGCCGTCCGTTGCTCGCTAAGATGACCTTCGTTAATTCATGAGGTCACGATGGAAAACCGTACATGCAGCAAGCTGCGCCGCTGGGCGCGGGAAGGGATTATTTTTATTCTGCTGGCGCTGGCCGTAATGTGGGGCGTAGATCGGTACCGTCAGCCGACGCTGCCCGACAACTTCAGTGCGATGCCGATGCAAAGTATCGACGGGACGACCTACGATTTGACGGCGCTCAGCCAGGAGCGGCCGCTGCTGATTTACGTCTGGGCAACCTGGTGCAGCATCTGCCGTTTTACGACCCCGTCGGTGGATAAGCTGGCAGGCGCGGGCGGGAATGTCGTCAGCATCGCGATGCGTTCGGGCGACGATGCAAAGCTGGAACGCTGGCGTGAAAAGAAACAGCTGACAATGCCGATCGTGAATGACGTCAATGGCGCGCTATCGCAACAGTGGCAGGTGAGCGTAACGCCGACGCTGGTGATAGTGTCTAAGGGCAACGTCGTCAGTACGACCACGGGCTGGACAAGCTACTGGGGAATGAAAATGAGAATGTGGTGGGCTGGGGTCTAAAAATATCCCCTCCTCCAGCGGAAGAGGGGATACGCATTACTTCGCCAGAACTTCCTGTGCGGTACGCTCAACCAGAGACAGCAGGACTTTAACATCCTCCAGCGTCACGGTTGGGTTCAGCAGCGTCAGCTTCAGGCAGGTGATGCCGTTATGCTCGGTCACGCCGACGTTGGCGCGGCCAGACTCCAGCAGCGCATCGCCAATCTTCTGGTTCAGCAGGGCGATACCTGCATCATCCATCTGCGCCTGAGGACGGAAGCGGAAAAGCACGCTCGCCAGCTGCGGCTGCATGACCAGCTCCAGAGCAGGCTGCTCTTTCACGTAGGCCGCGACCTGCTGCGCCAGCGTCACGCCGTGATCGATGATCGCCGCGTACTGCTCCTGACCCAGCGCTTCCAGGCTCATCCACAGCTTCAGCGCGTCGAAACGACGGGTGGTCTGCAGAGACTTGGACACCAGGTTAGGCACGCCTGCCTCTTCGTCGAACTCAGAGTTCAGGTAGGCCGCCTGGTAGCGCATCAGCTCATAGTGACGCGCTTCTTTCAGCAGGAACGCGCCGCAGCTGATGGTCTGGAAGAACTGCTTGTGGAAGTCCAGGGTAATGGAATCCACCAGCTCGATACCGTCCAGGTAGTGACGATACTGCTCGGACATCAGCAGCGCGCCGCCCCAGGCCGCATCAACGTGTACCCAGATGTTCTGCTTGGCCGCCAGTTCAGCAATGGCACGCAGCGGATCGATAGCACCGGCGTCGGTGGTACCTGCCGTCGCGACGATCGCCAGAATCTGCTCGCCGTTCGCGTTGCACTGCTCAATTTTCGCCGCCAGATCGGTCAGATCCATGCGGGAGAATTCGTCAGTTTTCACCAGCACCACGGACTGGTAGCCCAGGCCCATCAGCGCCATGTTTTTCTGCACGGAGAAGTGTGCGTTCTCGGAGCACAGCACGCGAATTTTGCGCAGATCGCCCACCAGGCCGTCCTGCTGAACGGAGTGACCCTGACGCGCGAAGAACGCATCGCGAGCCAGCATCAGGCCCATCAGGTTGCTCTGGGTGCCGCCGCTGGTGAAGACACCCGCGTCGCCAGCCTGATAACCCACGCGGGTACGCAGCCATTCGATCAGCTTAATTTCGATGATGGTTGCGGACGGGCTTTGATCCCAGGAGTCCATACTCTGGTTAGTGGCGTTGATCAGCACTTCCGCCGCCTGGCTGACGACCAGGCTTGGGCAGTGCAGGTGCGCCACGCACTGCGGGTGATGAACGGACAAGCTGTCTTTCAGGAAGAACTCCACGGCGCGTTCAATCGCCGCGTCGTTGCCCAGCCCTTTCGGGTTGAAATCCAGCTTAATACGGTCGCGCAGTTCCGCGACCGTTTTGCCCTGGTACATCTCAGGCTGTTTCAGCCACTGCATCACAGCCTGAGTGCTTTGTTCAATCGCCTGCTGGTAAGCGTCAATGCTCTGCGCAGAGGAGAACAAAATTGGGTTTGAATCAGACATCGTAATCAACAACTCCGGTTACGCCGGGCGAACGCCCGCAGCAAGCAGCGCCTGCTCGAATTTATCCAGGAAGATCTTCAGCTCGTCATCGCTAATCAGCAGAGACGGCAGCAGACGCAGAACGATGCCGTTACGGCCGCCGCGCTCCAGAATCAGGCCGTTTTCGAAGCATTTCTTCTGAATCAGCGCAGACAGCTCGCCGTCGCCCGGGAAGCAGCCCATATGGTCAGCCGCTTCGTTTGGCTTAACGATTTCAATACCGATCATCATGCCCAGACCGCGAACGTGGCCGATAACAGGGTAGCGTTTAGCCAGCGCTTTCAGCTGGTCTTTCAGCCATTCGCCCTGCGCAGCCACTTTGCCCGCGATGTTCTGGTCTTTCAGGATTTTCAGGGTCGTCAGACCGGTTGCCATCGCCAGCTGGTTGCCGCGGAAGGTGCCGGTATGGTGGCCCGGCGCCCATGCATCGAACTGCTTTTTGATACCCAGCACGGCCAGCGGCAGACCGCCACCGACAGCTTTAGACATCACGATGATGTCTGGCTCAATGCCGGCGTGTTCGAAGGCGAAGAATTTACCGGTACGGGCAAAGCCCGCCTGAACTTCGTCGAGAATCAGCAGAATGCCGTGTTCCTGAGTCACTTTACGGATGCGCTGCAGCCACTCGGCCGGAGCCGGGTTCACGCCGCCTTCGCCCTGAACCGCTTCCAGGATCACCGCAGCAGGTTTACGCACGCCGCTTTCAACGTCGTTGATCAGGTTATCGAAATAGTAAGTCAGCGCTTTCACGCCCGCTTCACCACCGATACCCAGCGGGCACCGGTACTCGTGCGGATAAGGCATGAACTGGACTTCTGGCATCATACCGTCAACCGCTTCTTTCGGAGACAGGTTGCCGGTGACGGACAGCGCGCCGTGGGTCATGCCGTGGTAACCACCAGAGAAGCTGATGATACCGCTGCGACCGGTCACTTTTTTCGCCAGCTTCAGCGCCGCTTCAACGGCATCAGCACCGGATGGACCGGTGAACTGCAGGCAATACTCTTTGCCCTGACCAGGCAGCAGAGACAGCAAATATTCGGAAAACGCGTCTTTCAACGGCGTAGTCAGATCCAATGTATGTAACGGCAAGCCGCTGGTAATGACATTTTGGATGCTTTTCAGCACATCAGGATGATTGTGGCCAAGCGCGAGGGTGCCAGCGCCGGCTAAACAGTCAAGGTATTCTTTATTATCTGCATCGGTGATCCACACGCCATCTGCTTTAGTAATCGCTAAAGGCAGCTTGCGCGGATAACTCCTGACGTTAGATTCAAACTCGGCCTGACGGGCCAGATAGGTTTCGTTGCTTTTATGGGCATCTACGGTGTCAATACGGACTTTATCCGTCATCATATCACTCCTACAACCGCGGCTTCGTTATGCGCCACGATTGAATAAAAAGTTAAAAAACAGATGGGGGTGTCTAAAAAACGCCGCCAATATAGAGCCTTTTTAGACGGGGCTCAATGGTTAATTTGTTTACTGTTTTGTTACATAGCGTGCAGGAGGGGAGATATCCCGCTTTTCGGCGATAAAAGTACGCGTTCTGTACAATGAAAACAGGCGCTTACGGTACCTTTTCGCAGACTGTAAAAGTAGACGGAAGAGTGTTACAAATCGTGCCTTTTTCCAGGAGAAAAGGAGGCGAAAAACCTCCTTGCGATCGTTATTTCTGCGTTACCTGCAAAATGCCGTTGTCGCGACCTTTGCTTTTATTCCAGCTTGCATCCGTAATACCCTTTTCATCGAGGCTAATGGATATAACAAACCCGTCTCCCTGTATTTCATAGAAGTTAGCATTTAGGCGTTTGACGATCGCTTTTTTGCCATTCACCGTGGCGTTAAAAAAGCCGTTTGAAATCGTGGCATTAACGGTGCCAGAAGAGAAGGACGCTTCACGCATGGGATCGTGGATAGCCGTTATCTTCTGGTGCCCCGCCGCGTTTTCCGCTTTGGTTTTGTGGATATCACACGAGCCGTCGCCATCGCTAAGCTGGGTACATCCGGAGCGCTCCAGCTGCGCGCGATAGTGAGCGTTAATGGCATGGGCCGGAGCCGCCGCGACGGTGAATAACAGTGCAATCAGGGCTAATTTTGTTTTCATTGCAAAACCTTAATAATGACACGGGTTATAGGAAACGTACATTACGCCAATCCACACCCCGACAGAAATAAGCATCAGGTACAGAACGGCAGAAATAAAAATGTATTTGGACATGCTATGGCTTATTATCATTATTCTCATCTGAGATGAGAGGGTAATATATAAAGCTGATCTCTGAACTTAAACTTCAAAAGCCCATACCTACGCCTACCGACGCGCCCATATTATTCGCGGTGTCATCAGAAAAACTCACTTTTGCGATGACATTGGCATTGAAATTAACGGAGGCACCTACCGCAAGAGCGCTTTCACCATTGTAGGTCGCACCGCCAGCAGAAAACATGACGTGCTGATTGGTCTGTACCTGGGGCAGGCCCGCCATCGCCATTGCTCCTGAAATCCCGGCGTTGGCTTGTTTTCGGTTATTATCCACCTCATCATGCAGCGATTTAAACTGCTGGTTAGAATTGTTATTTATGGCCTGCAACGTTTGCTTCGTTGCCTGCAAATCCTGCGCAGTAGTGGTAATCGTCTGGCTGTTTTTGACGACTTTCGCCTGCGTAACGGTATCAACTTGCATTTTAGTAACGGTGGTCGTCACGCCGTCCTTGCCTTTTTGGCCGTCGCGGCCATTCAGCCCGGCAGCGCCCTGTGCGCCGGTATCGCCGGTATCGCCTTTATCGCCTTTCGCGCCGTCTTTGCCGTTGGTGGCTTTGGGGGCTTTTTCCAGGGCGTCAAGGCGGCTATCCTGAACGCCATTGATGCGTTCAACGGTGATAATGGCATTACCGTTAGCCGCAACGCCTGTTAAAGCAGCATCCCCTTTTTTGTTGGCGGTGTCTGCCAGCACTCCGGCCAATTTGGCTTCACGGTCGACGTTTGCAATATCGCCCTTTAAGTTTCCGACATCATTCTGCAGAGTGAGGATAGTAGAGCCATTTACTACGTTCTGCTGTAACGCCTGGCCTGCTTTATTGCCAGCCAGAAGTATTGCATCATCACGCAGCAAGTTTTCTTGTTTGATCTTAATAACATCGCCGTCAACGTTGGAAATGCGGTCGTAATTACCTTGAGTTTGATCGCCGAATTGTTTATTAATCTGCGTTTGCGTCCAGCCTAATGAATCCTGAACGTCATCGGTACTTATAACGGCCGCCCTCGCCACATCGAATGAACCCGCTAACACAACGCTTACAACAACAACTGAAACTGCAGATTTATTAAAAGCTTTCATTTGAAGAACTCACATCATTAAGGTATTAAAAAATTAATAAAATAGTTTGGGTTTTATTAAGCAGAAAGTTATGTCGGTGTCTGCTAATCGCTGCACTTCTTTTTTAGTAACGGGAATAAACTATCAATTAAAGCCAAAGTAATGATTTTGATCTAAATCATAAATGATCTGAATATACTAAGTGGTCGGGGGTGGTGCCGGGAGACTTTATTTAATGTATACATTAGGTTATTTCTGGAATGACCAGTGAAGGCCGAATGTTAAGCTATTGATGGGAATGATGTTGTTTGCCTTAATAATTTAAAGTGATTTTCTTTTTGGGTTTCGTACGAAAGAATATTTCGCATCTAATAAAACAAATGACAAATCAAAAAAATATAAATATAACAAAGCCTGGAATAATAGTTTTGTAATGAGCAAATAACTATAAAAAAACACAATTAACGTAATCTCAATGTAAGCAGGATAATGAGTGAAAAACGCATAAGGATTTTCTGCCTGATAAACCCGGTGATACCTCGAAACACCTTGCACCTTGCCTACGGCCCCGGTTAAACTAGGTATTGATACGTTAATTGTTTTTAAATAATTGTTTTGTAAGTAATTTGACTCGGGGTGCCCTTCTTCGTTGAAGGCTGAGAAATACCCGTACCACCTGATCTGGATAATGCCAGCGTAGGGAAGTCAGATGCCTTCCCGGTCATCGCTTCTTTCCGCACGGCAGGAGCGAAACCATGCAGCCTGACCTGCTCGATCTACACGTTTTACATCAGTTCCGTACCCGTTCTCCGCTCACCCACTGTATGACTAACGACGTCGTTCAGGCCTTTACGGCCAACGTTCTGCTCGCGCTGGGTGCCTCTCCGGCGATGGTGATCGAAGCCGAAGAGGCTGAACAGTTTGCGGCGCTAGCCGATGCGCTGCTGATCAACGTCGGCACGCTGACCGCGCCGCGCGCCCAGTCGATGCGTCGTGCAATTGAAAGGGCGGTGGACGCGGGCAAACCCTGGACGCTCGACCCGGTCGCCGTAGGCGCGCTGGCGTTCCGCACCCGTTTCTGCCATCAAATCCTCACCCTCAAACCTGCAGCCATTCGCGGCAATGCGTCGGAAATTCTCGCCCTTGCCGGAATGAGCGCGGGCGGTCGCGGGGTCGATACGACCGATACCGCCTCCACGGCGCTCCCCGCAGCACAGGCGCTGGCGCGCCAGGTCAATACCATCGTGGTCGTGACGGGAGAAGTGGATTACGTCACTGACGGACAGAGGATACGCACCGTTACGGGTGGCGATCCGCTAATGACCCGCGTCGTCGGCACAGGCTGCGCGCTCTCGGCAGTCGTGGCAGCCAGCTGTTCACTGCCCGGCGACCGGCTGGATAACATCGCTGCCGCCTGCGGATGGATGAAGCGTGCCGGAACGGTCGCCGTGGCGCAGTCACGCGGTCCCGGCAGCTTCGCCAGCGCGTTTCTCGACGCACTTTATACGCTGGAGGAGCAGGCATGAAGCGAATCAACGCACTCACCATTGCCGGCACCGACCCAAGCGGCGGCGCAGGCATCCAGGCTGACCTGAAAACCTTCTCCGCGCTTGGCGCATACGGCTGTTCCGTGATTACCGCGCTGGTGGCGCAAAATACGCGCGGCGTGCAGTCGGTCTACCGTATCGAACCGGATTTTGTCGCCGCGCAGCTGGATTCGGTGTTTAGCGACGTGCGCATTGATACCACCAAAATCGGCATGCTGGCCGAGACGGATATCGTCGACGCGGTGGCCGAGCGTCTTAAACGCTATCAGGTGCAAAACGTGGTGCTCGATACCGTGATGCTGGCAAAAAGCGGTGACCCGCTGCTCTCCGCCTCTGCCGTTGAGACGCTGCGCAAAAAGCTGCTGCCGCAGGTGGCGCTGATTACGCCAAACCTGCCGGAAGCCGCGGCGCTGCTGGACGCTGCGCACGCGCAAACGGAACGTGAAATGAAAGAGCAGGGGCGGGCGCTGCTGGCGATGGGCTGCGGCGCGGTGCTGATGAAGGGCGGGCATCTTGACGACGCCGAAAGCCCGGACTGGCTCTTCACCCGCGAAGGCGAAACGCGCTTTACCGCCCCGCGCGTGCAGACCAAAAACACACACGGCACGGGCTGCACGCTCTCTGCTGCGCTGGCGGCGCTGCGACCGCGGCACAGCGGCTGGGCAGATACGGTGCAGGAAGCCAAGATTTGGCTCTCGGCGGCGCTGGCAAAAGCCGATACTCTGGAGGTCGGTCACGGTATTGGACCGGTTCACCATTTTCATGCATGGTGGTAACTCAGTATAATGGCTGTAAACACCACGCCTGAGAAAAACAGAGATGGAACAAGCGCATACCCGGCTAATCGCTCAGCTGAATGAACGGATCTCAGCAGCAGACAACACGCCGCTGTACCTGAAATTTGCCGAAACGGTAAAAAACGCGGTACGCAGCGGCGTGCTGGAGCATGGGAATATCCTGCCCGGCGAGCGAGATCTGAGCCAGTTAACCGGCGTGTCGCGCATCACCGTGCGAAAAGCGATGCAGGCGCTTGAGGAGGAGGGCGTGGTTACGCGCTCACGCGGCTACGGGACGCAAATCAATAACATCTTCGAGTATTCGCTGAAGGAGGCGCGCGGGTTCTCACAGCAGGTGGTGCTGCGGGGCAAAAAGCCCAACACCCTGTGGGTTAACAAGCGGGTGGTGAAATGCCCCGAAGAGGTGGCTAATCATCTGTCGATCGCGCCGGACAGCGAGGTCTTTTTGCTCAAGCGCATTCGTTACGTTGATGAGGATGCGGTCTCCATTGAAGAGTCCTGGGTGCCGACGGGATTCATCCACGATCCCGATGCGATCGGCGTCTCGCTGTACGATTACTTCCGCAGCCAGAATATCTTTCCGCAGCGCACCCGCTCCCGCGTGAGCGCCCGGATGCCGGACAGCGAGTTCCAGGCGCACATTAAGATGGACGAAAAAATACCGGTGCTGGTGATCAAGCAGGTTGCGCTTGACCAACAGCACCGGCCGATTGAGTACAGCATCAGCTACTGCCGCAGCGATCTATACGTCTTCGTGTGCGAGGAGTAATTCCTCGCGGGTTGGCGCACAGTCGCCGCCGCGGTGGCTGACCACCCAGGCGGCTACCGCATTCCCCAGCAGTACCGCATCTGGAAGCGTCCATCCCGCCGCCAGCCCCGCGAGCGTGCCTCCTGCGTGGCTATCGCCCGCGCCAATGGTATCCACAACCGTGGCAGCAAACGCCGGCACAACGCCCGAGGCATCGCCATCGTACCAGGCTGCGCCGTCTTTATCATGGCGCACTATCAGCGGAGCACCGAAGCGCTGCTGCCACTGCGCGCCCAGGGTATCCACGACGAATCCGAATCTTTCAGCGGCAATCTCTGCTTCCTGGCGATTGAGCGATACGATCGGCCCGCAGGCCATAATCCGCGCCATCAGGGCGTCGGAAACGTCCGCGATGCGGGGGCCAAAATCGATAAAGGCCGTCACGTCCTGCAGTCCTTCCAGCCAGCCCGTCAGCAGTTCGCCGCACGGCGAGGCCAGCTGGTAGCCGGACAACGAAACCAGGCTATGCTTCGGAACGTTAAGCCCGTCAAGCCAGCTCGGCTGCCACTGGTTCTCCACGCCGCTAAAGGACATAAAGGTGCGCTCGCCGTCAGGCTCCACCAGCGCCAGGCACCAGCCGTTATCGCCAGCTTCGGCCTCTACGGCGCTGTGCAGATCCTGCTTCGCCATCGCGTTGCGGATAATATCCGCCCACACGCCGTGTCCGACGGGCAGGGCGTTTTGTGACGAAATGCCGAGCCGCTTCAGGGCGATAGCAATATTCAGCGCGCAGCCGCCGAT
>Ga0157363_1001458_pt1 | contig 19759 bp, 11 predicted proteins | sample AttsexASBM1_FD_111477 | JGI IMG/M metagenome (GOLD analysis project Ga0157363, IMG submission 111477) | Fungus gardens microbial communities from leaf cutter ant in Ribeirão Preto, State of São Paulo, Brazil - Atta sexdens ASBM1 | ecosystem: Host-associated > Fungi > Mycelium > Unclassified ... | reverse complement strand
GTGTGTGTGTGTGTGGGTGTGTGTGTGTGTGTGTGTGTGTGTGTGTGTGTGTATGATCAAGCTCAAGATAATTAAATATAAGTAGGACATTAAAAAATTATTGATAAAAAGAGAAAAATATTGATATTATATTTATAATATAAATAAATGGGAAAGCTTGATAAAAATTTGTACATTATTTGTCTCTCAAAGGAAATAATTTACTGGAATGTTGAATAGATCAAAATAAAAATTATTATATCCATCGTTATCTATCTCTATAGATTGTATTAACAACAAGCCACAGATCTATTATCAATTTTAACTTTAAATGTGATGATATGATCTTCAAAATATAAAATTGAATATAATCTTTATTTTAAGCCCATTCTATAATGAGCAATAGCAGTAGTGAATTAAAGAGTAAGCGTAGAAATCGATTAATGATTGATTATCCTTCTTCGATTGGTTGATTTCTACGCCTATTCCTTAATTCATTACTGCTATTGCCATTGTAGAATGGGCTTAACGAGTAAAATATATGAACACCACATTTAGCGTTAAATGAGTCTTTAGCGGAATGTAAATGAGTCTTGCTCTCGAAACGAGTGATCCCGTTCTGTTCTATGTAACTCTACAATTATATTAATTTCAATCTCTCTCTTTGAGCCAAATTGCCATTTATCACTTATGTAAGTTGTATTGTACTTATATTATTATAACCTGTAATATTTTGATATTTTTAAATAAAATATTAAGTACATTTAAAAATATTTTAAAATTAAACGTATATAAACGACATCAGTAAACATAATTCCCAAAATAATATAACAAATACAGCAATAAGAAACAATGACCTATGAGATATTGTAAATTAATTATATCACTATGCTCGTAAGCATATCAAAAGTTTTAACAAAATTTAAGAGAAGAAAGTTCTTTTAAAATTTTTTTATGCAACAAATGTCTGATATTTAAATCAAAAGTTGCAGTCTCGTCCATGTATTGTGCGGTTCTGCTATTTCTATATCAATAAAAAGAAGCCACTTTTACAAATGTATGTTAAACATAAATGTATATTAAACTTAAAAACAAAGACAAAAATTACTTGCGAATCGATAAAAGTAAATTGTAATTGTGTAAATTTTCTTTGGAAGCTATTTATACGTTTAGTTATGCGCATTCGAGAAAACTTAATAAATTATAAAATCTTTGCAATTTTTGTGTAATTGTAAAACAGCGTATCTTTATAAGCAGCATGGAATAATCATATTTCTCAAATGCCTCTGTCTCTGAGAAAACTACTCCATCTAGGACAAAAGTCTCTGCCCTGAACGCGTGGTTTATTACGTAACCATTCCTCTATATATTGACAAGGACACAGAGCGGACGCTAAATGACGTGGCGAAGAAGGATTTCCACCCTCCTCGTCAACTGTCCAATCCAAACGCCGACGTAAGTAATCCTTCGCCCAACGTTGCACATAACGGCAGAATACTTGTTCGTTTTTACCCTGGTAGTTTAATATAATGCACAACAAAATATTTAATATAACTTATAATATAACTTGGAGTTAATAACGTCGTATTTCACAAATAAATTGAGTTTATGTAATTATGGCTTATATATTGAAGAGCTAAAGATGCTCCAACATCATATATGAGAATTTTCTCTTTTCATCTATGTCTTGTACTTATACTTAAAACAAAACTAGTATGTTTATGCTTTGGAGAAAAACATCAATGTAGAAAATAAAACTGAAAAGAATGGATGTAAAATTGAATTTTTTGCCTTATTTCACATATTAATTTACAAATGAAAGAATAGTACTTTTATTTTTAGCTCCTCAACATCTAGCCTAATTAATAAAATATTGAAAATGTCAATGTAAAATTATTAAGAAAATTTGAATTATAAAGAAAACTTTTTAAAATAAAATAAAATTGAAATAATTTTAAGAATAAAAAAATATAAAAAATAAATAAAAAATTAGACTAGAGATCATGCATTTACCTGTTTACGAGAGATTCTTGTAGTAGTGCTGCCTTGTATAACAATGTCACTGTCGTCAATGTCCATACGTTGCTGTAATTCTCGTTGTCGATTTATATCGTTTGCATCATCGCCACCAATTATTCTACCTTCGCGTTCTTCCCGTTCTATTACTTCTTGCAGCTTTTTCTATCACAAAATAAGCCGTTATATTAATCTTCCGCAGATATATGTAAATATTAAAAAATGTTATAATAAAAGATAGTATTTGTATATATACATGAATATTTATCTAAAAAGACTATTCTCTTATATCATTATATTACTTTAAAAAACAAGTAATTAAATTCTATTCTAATAAAAGTTTCACTTACAACGCAATCCGTAGTGTCAAAATATATGAAACACAGATTAACTTTGTGGCAGGAGATTTTCCCTCTATCATCTAATCCCAATAATATTTTATGTCTTAATAAATGTTTGTTAACTTGAGCCATACATTTCTCAAGATTATGATTGAGCTTTATTTTGATAAACATGCAGAAGAATATTGCAGCTGCATTTAGAATTAACCACATAACACCCAGTCCGAATAAAGTGAGGCCAGTTACACCGGAGAACAATAAACCAAGCAGCACAACGAAGGCGGTGAATATCCAAAGGACGAGAATCCTCTTGTAGCATATATTATACATATTGAAGCGTACATCGTTCACAAGTAATTCCATTATGTGAACATAATCTTCTACTGTAAGCTGCAATATATCTGTTTTATTAGACTGCTGATCATTTTATTTCTTTAGAGTACATAAGAAAAAGTATGTGAGCTGATATTTCTCTTAATTACTTTGATATTTCAAATCACATCCATAATTTAATCAAATACAGAGAATTTTGTATTACTAAAAAGTAAAATAAAAATTTAAAAAATAAAAATAAAATCAATATACAATATTAAAATATATATTAAAATAATACGAATAATGTGCTAAATAGCATAATATTGAAACAGTTATCTTGTTTACTTGTTGACTTGAAATTTTGAATTTGTTTTCTAGAAATACCATGCCATGTGTATATGTACGTATGAACATATGTTCAAAATTACAAGTGGGAAGAGATTCTATTGTGATAAAGTAACATGAAATTAATCTCAAGATAAACAAGTCGCGATACTATCTCTTGGAGGACAGAAAACGTCCAAATAGTGATAAATAGATTACTTTAAAAACAAAATTCTCTCTCAGTACTGCAAAAAGCTTACAACTTTTCTCGTAAAAATTACAGCTATAACGAAATAAAGGTCAATTCAAATTGTAACATTGTTGAGAAAGAAAAAAAGGATATAATAAATTATACGTACGGTTAATCCTTGTGCCATCAATTCCTCCGGCACCAATTCCGGTCTGAATCTGGCCGGAGTAATCCACGGCCACTTAGTATTTACCGGCAGAAGAGTAACTATGGTATCGCCATTGGCAAAACCCTGCCTGATATTTCCAATCGACGTAGTAATAACGTTACTCGGTGCATTTCTTCCATTGGACACATCTCTCAGGTCAATGGTCTTTAAAGAAGCGCTCTTGACTTCTGACGTTCGAATGTCAGATGGTAATTTAAGATCCGGAGTCTCGGACGTGATAGAACGACTTAAACCTGATCTATCTAAGTTAATCTGGACGGATTCGGTTGCTATCACAGCACCTCTATACTCATTGGTTTTCTTATTATTAATATCAGGTGGGTCAATACTTTTGCCGATTTTGTCGACCTGTACAGTAACCGACTCGGGTTTTATTACGGCGGGCGTGCTACTGTTGCCGGCTTTTCTTTCGACATTGGTAGCTTTTTTCGAATCTGTCTCCTCCTCAAATTGAACCCAATTCGTTTGTGCAGCTACGCCAAAGGAATCAGCTGCCGCCGCCGCCGCCGCCGCATTGTCAGTTGTATCAGTTGTATCTTCGGAACTCATGGCTAAAAAAAAAAATATACATGTCTTCTAAGATTTTAGAGATATTTTTCAGAGAATCAATTGCTATCATAGATTAATAAATTTTAAAGATATTTGTAAAATATAAAAATAAATAAATGTGTATACACAAATGGCAAAATATTTACGATCTGAAATGTTATAGTCTGATAAAGGCTGCCATTTCGTACTCTAATTTTCGGCCTTGCTAGTTCATTAGCGATGCGTTTAATCGGCACTTGTCGGCGCTCATCGGCACGTAGGTACGCACCGCCGATTTCGCTCGGCTAAAAGGGAGTGTCCCCGGATATGGAATCTCAAGACGCGAAACTGTCATTCTCACGTGGAACATATTCCATCATAAGGATGATCGATGAGATATCCCAATCGGAATGATCATCCTCGATCTGGCGCGATACTCGTGGAACGCGGAAATCCCCGGTGGGTCGGGTGCATCAAGTTTCGCGCGATGGATCTCAGAGTATCCTAAATGGAAGATCTCGCGCGACGTTGGAAAGGGAGAGAAAGATCAGAGAATCGTGCGAAGTAGAAAGAAACGTGGAGTCGAGTTGGTCGAGCACGCCACGATACCAGAAGACCTACCTGAGGTGATGCGGCCTGTCTCATGCCCGCGCGAGCCGAAGAGGTGCGCGACGAATCACGAAATCAAGGTGTACGACATCGGGGGCATGGGACAACGGCTAGGCCATGGTAGAGGGGACGTCGAGGCGATGGAGGGAGTCGCAGGTTGCAGGGAGGTGTAAGGAGGTAGACGCGACACGAAACATATGTATGTACGTGCGCTATGCGTGTACACAATGAACACCTGCATGCGTGCGATCACGCGCGTGAATACCTGCTGCGCGATCGTCCGTCACGTTCACGGCGTTCACGCAATCCGTGTGAACGGCCCTCGATAGATCTTTCGCGAATTTAAATGATTGCGAATTGGTCGGGATTTAATTTAAAGGGAAACTTCGAATCTACCTGTTTATCATCGCACACTTGTATGCGACTGTTTGCATTCTGATTACACTCGTGACGTTGTATATCTAATCGAAATTATATATCAACGTAACAGGATTATTTTACATCTGATTATGCACACTCTAATGCATCTCGATAGAAATGAAAGATATATTATACCTGCATCAGTTTTTTTGCTATGCTTGTATAGCATAGGATCATTTGAAAGATATTATGTACTCTCAACGATAATAATGATAATAATAGTACAAAATCGATGTAGTGAAGCCAGTTAATATAATTTTATTAATTTCTTCAGTTTCGCTAATTTCTCAATTAGTCACTGAAATTACAATTTAATTGGGATTTTTTTGCGGTGCAAATTGAGGTGAAAAGCCAAGAAGTTGTCCCCACGTAAAAATGGCGCGAGTATCTTATCAATGATGAAGTTTTGAAATTAAACGGAATGATTAGTGCTGACATCTTTAAATCTTCTACTGTGATCTAATTATTTTTCAAAAAGTTTTCTTTTAAAGCAAAGCTAATGGATAATCGCATTAAAATAGTTGCTTTCCATTTTTACGCATGTGATATCGAGTCGTAAAGTTATAGTTTTATAGATAATGATAACGTTAGCGATTAGCGTTTCTTACCTACTTTAGTGATAAGGTTTGTTTTTTATGTCTCTAAACAACAAATATACATTTGTTTCACTTCAACTTATTGCACCAGTTCAGAAATGAGTACAGGAATAAAAAACAGATCTAAAGTTACTTGTCGCATAACGACAAGTGAGGTTATGTAACTTCACTTTTAAAATTTAATAAAATACATAATCTCGAGCTTATACAGATTATATAAAAGCTTAATTGCATATCTCATTTATTAGAATGCAAATGTCACATAATGGCTCCATTAACAGCATATTTTAGTTGAAATTAATTTTCAATAATACTATTAATAAAACAAATATATACATATACATTATAATCTTGTTTTAATAAAATTTTGTTTCGTTAACACTGTTATTGATTTAATAAGATTATTTTTAATTAAAATAATGCTATTAGTTGCAAAATTAATTTTTATAATTTGATTTCTATGTCAGAATGTTTTTTTATAATTCTGTTTTCGATTGTTTTTTTTGCTAACCTTACTATCTAGCCATGATAGATTTTTGCATTAAATATGATCAAATGTATCGGCATTGGTGTTAAGACAAAATAACTTGGCGACGGTTATTTGTCGAAAAATTTCACTTTTAGCAGTTTAGTAACAACGGTGGAAATGGCAGGTAAAAAAAAAAATTTATTAACGTATTATTCTTGATTGACCAACCAGAAGAAGGAATTTCACTATTTGACCAATAAAAAAATGTTTCAAAGTATTATATTTGTAGCATCGGTAGCAAGAATGAAGAAAGGAATAAAACGCGCAAAACACAGAACGAAGTGTCTGAAAGTGCACTTGCTGCTGATGATCAGTTGGTGCTACATTGTGATATGTTGGTGACAGTGTTGACATTAGTCCACCTGATTGTCAAAATGTATCGTCTGAATTCGATATCGCATATGTCTAGATGCGTCTTACCAAATATTAATTTTATTCGTTCCGGAATGAATATTCGACGTAATGTACATGTTTATAAAAATGTTTTTGTGAAACTCCCGCGATTTATCGCTAGAATAGAAAAATATCGTTTCAACGATAGTCACAAATCACAAGAGAACAAATCCAGGATGCTCCTTGCAGTATCGTTGCCTACATTAATTTTCAATTATTTTCTTGGTATCGAAGATACCGACGAAGAAGTCCCAGAAGTTATTATGACGATCAAACGATCCGTATTATTGATACAGGTTAGATATGTGTATATATTGAGACTATCTTATGTTTTTAATATATAAATGTTTATATGAAATGATATTAAGAGGAGTTGAATCTTCATTTGAATCTCATCACAGTTTCAGCAACATTTGCTTTCCCTTTATAGAAGGGAGAATATGATAAAGCAGAGCAAATGCTACATTTAGCGTTACGCCAAGCACAAACCATACAACATTATGATGCTGTCACATACATCTATGATGTAATGGCTAATCTTGCTTTCGACACTGGAAAATATCGCAAAGCAGAGCAATTGTTCATATCAGTTTTGCAAAGGCTGATGTCGAATGGAGCTACAGAAGATGATATGCGAGTAATCCATATAAGTCTGAAAATGGCCAAAGTGTTTGAACATCTTGACGAGCTAAAGTAAGCAATATAATCTTCAATAACTTTACTGTATTTTTTTTTATAAAGCATGACATGGAATTAAAGATTTATATTCTAAAAGATTACATATAAAAAACAGAAATTCTAAATTTTAATAATTAACTATCATTTCTAATTAATTCTAGCATATTTCTCCTTTTCGTTATTAATACAATATTATAGTATATTATATATAAGATATATATTTTTTATTTCATACAGGAAAGCAGAGCAAGGTTATAAATTTTGTATGAAAAATTTGGAATCGCACATTGAAAAAGATCCTGATAATAAAGATGTTGTGTTGCTACAAGGTATAACTTTTGATTGGTATGCACGAATGTTACTTTCACAATCTCGATATACCGAAGCTTTAAATTATCTCCTTCAAGCTTATAATATATGTAAAAAAATAAATGGTGAAGAACACGAACAAACTGTTGTTCTACTTAATGATATGGGAACAATTTGTTGTATACGAGAAGAATATGATGAAGCTATTAAATATTTGTCTACTGCAGCAAAAATAGGTGAAAGATATTAATGAATATCAATTATATTTATAACTTTTATAATTATTAATCTCATAATATACTACATAATGTTTTTAGGGGAAAACTTACCTGATATGGTTGACTTGGGTTCAATTCATGTGAATTTAGGAAATGTGCTTCTAAAAAAAGGTTTATATGATGAAGCTAAAAAATCTTGTCAACAAGGAAGAAAAATAGCTGAAAGTAAAGAAGACAATGATTCTTTGTTAGAAGCAAATGAATGTCTCAAGGAAGTAAAAAGATTACTGTCGTTGTAAATCCTTATGATTATTTTAGTAGATAGTTGTTAAAAATATATATGTTTAGAGAAGATTTAGAGAATTTGTATTGTAAATGTATGTAGAAAAATATTTAAAGAATTTTAATGATTGTAATAAAGGTCTGATGTCGAAATACAATTTTTTAAATAAAATAAGCTATTTATTATTTGATATTCAACAGACTAGTCATTAATATAAAAAACACGTTTTACTTCTGGAATGTTATAATTTAATATATTTCATATGTGTAATGTTATTGATATAACTTGTGCATTTTCAGTTTTTACATTAAATTTCTTATATTATGTCACAATGAACACATTAAAACTTGATTTATAACATATTCTCATTATTAAATAAGAAATTGTAATATAAAATATTGGATAATATTTATATAATGATTTATATGATAATAACATAGAGTATGTACATATACATATAATTTTTTGAAGAAACATTTTCAAAAATTTTTGCCAACATGATTGCCATTTTAATATACTGTATTTACAATTTTTTTTGCAAAATATTTTGACAATAAAGAATATCAATCCACAGCACCAATATTTATTATAATATATATTTTGCGTTATAGTATTAATATTTATTAATATTTATTATAGTAATTTATCTTTGTTTTGGAAAAAATTTTTTTAGCAATTTCATAGTTTATGTGAATTTTTATATCTTATCTATCTTATTGTAAATTCAAAAGCATTAAATTAAGCTATATTAACAGATTACATATGCCATTTGTAAATCATTACGTCATATCACATCAGAAAATATATTCAATGCAATGAAAAAATAATGACAAAATATAAATGGGCGTCAGCGCTGGATATTATATTGCGCAATGCTAACTAATACCTATTAATATGTCACTAAATCAATTTTGTACGTTTCGACTCACTATTGAAGCCATTTTCAGCAATAAAAAATTACCGCTTATCGTACTATAAAATCTGTCACACTGTGCGTCTCACACAATTGTAGTTATATATAGTAAATATATTTAGGCTCTATTAGAAACAAAACGATTCATTATAAACAATCATGAGAATAGATTTATTGTAAGTATAATAAGCAATAAAAAGTTGAATTAGTCGTTCTTATTTAAATTTATGCGTACAACATACATTTGCTATCATTCAAGCTAATCCATAATTTTAAAATGTATCTACTATTTCATCCAAATATTTGACTTAGTATTTTCAGATCATATCTTTCTTGTTTTAGGCACTCTAAATATGAAATTAAGTACTTCCTCTGAACACTGATTATTTGTGATATTCTTCAATAAGATATATTATATATGTATATAAGATATTGTATGTATATATATATATATATATATATATATATATATATATATATATATATATATATCAGACATATCTTGATAATCATAAATTTGGAATATAATTTCTAACAAACTATTTATCAAATATAGTCTCATATGCAAACTAAAAAAAACATACTGAATATAATAAAAAAATGTATAGGAACAAATTGTGCAAATATGAAATCATTACTCTTTATAACAAAATATATATATATTATCAAACACTATTTAACTATATTAAAGTAATATCATAATGTAGTACATAAATCGTAATGATCTTTAAATATTTTATATTTCACAAAATCACTGAGATTTTTTTCTTAATGTAAAAATAATAACTGTTGTAAATCTTTTTTTTGTTATACGTTGTTTTTACAATTCTGTTCATTTCATAATCTTGTTCTTCACTGAGACATGCAATTTCATTAGTTAATTGCATTAAAAACAAATTTCTTTTCTGCGCTACTATTTATTCAATAATATTTTCAAAGCTTTAATGAGCAAGAATGAAATGAAGAATGAAAATAGTATAACAAAATAAATTATCCTATAGCTAAGGTATTTCTTATTCGTAGTCTGCTATAAGAACCATCATATATACTCCAAAAAGAAGTGCAGATATCTCCATAATTGATTGCCAAAGTTTAGTGGCAGTTAAAAGTTCTGGTATTACAGAAACAGTTGCAATGTAAATAAAACCTCCTGCTGTGAAGGGAAGAATCCACCTTGTTGCAAAATCACCTACAACACAAAGACAAAATTAAATGAATATAAGCTAAAATCTGATGTCTATTTAAATGTTGCTATTACATGTTTCTTACCCATTCCATCTGCTAATAAAGAAACGAAAGTTCCTAATAAAGCTCCTATAGCAGTAGTCAACTGCAACATCATAGCCTACACATATGAACAAAATGATAAAACTTTTAAAACAGTAAAACAAGAAAACTTTTAAAATGGTAAATTTTTTGCACATGTTGAACTTTATAGGTCACAATTACAAGAATCTTTGACTGCATTTCATATTTTGTATAATTTGATCGAGTGACTTTTCTCAAGCAAACATAAAAATAATGTTGTATCTGTTTATACTTTACCTTTCTTTTACTGTATCCACTTTGTATCAGAATGGCAAAATCACCGATTTCATGTGGAATCTCATGTAATAGTATCGTGAATGTCGTTACGTAACCAATACTATTTCCAGCCATGTAACTAGCTCCTATAGCTAGACCATCTGTAAAATTATGCAAAAAGTCTGCCACCAAGTTCAAATAACCAGCGATCTTGATTTCACTTTCAGGTGCTTTGTGTGCATTGAAAATCGTTTTATCGTTATTTTTCTTCTCTTCCTTCTTTTCCTTTTTCTTCTCTAACAAATTATCTTTTTTATCTTGAGAATCATGATGGACATGTGAATGACTATGATCACCTTTAACAATACGTACTGCCTTCTCTACCATTAGAAACACTGTCATCCCTAACAATATACACAAACCAACAGATATATCATGTTTGTGAAGTCCTGACTCATCATGGTGACTATGGGAATGAGAATGTGAGTGCGATTCTGAACATTCATGCGAATGAGGAATCATTGCATGTGGAATCAAATGAAGAAATGCATCACCTAGTAGGCCACCAGATGCAAAACTCAACAATATCTTGAGCAGTGACTCGCGTTGTTTAGTATTATCCAGAGGCACAAAGAACAATATAAAGAAAGGTGCAGCAGATATGATTAAGGTCGATCCAACGGCCCTTAAAATAATATTACTGTGATCCCTATGTAAAGTATTTGCTTGCGTCGAATAAGAGTGCTTATGATCATGTTGGTGAACATGATCATCATGATGATGATGATGCTGATGTTCATGTTCATGTTCATTTGAGTAGATTTCGTTGGCTTCTTTGGAATACTTGTAACTCGGCGACTCGTGATTGTGACCGTCATGGCCCTCGCAGATCGCCGGCAGATTCAAAATTATGAGCGCGAGGAATGTGGCGACTATTATCCTCGAGATCCATCTGCGCATGGAGGCCCGGTTATCCCCTGTCATTGTGATCTCCTTTGTAATTTCGTTGACACAAATGAGATGCGTTCACCTGATGTGACGTGAACATACGTGCCTGTGCTGGCAAGATACAATCAAAGGCAGCTTTGCCAGCAAAATACGTCATATAAATCACGTATACCCAATTAACCTCACTCACCCCTACTGCTTCCTAATAATCCTAATCCCACTACGACTACCAGCAGCCATTCCACCTAACCTTCGGTCACCTTCGATCTTCGAAGCTTCAACCAGTTTGACGTTGACCTTCGGAGTTTGGACGTGACGGACCTCACGGACTTCTTCGGTGGATTAAGCCGAAAACAATGAAAAACACAGGCAATAAGAACAGGGAATAAAAGATTTCAACCTATCAGAAAGCGTTTATTCTAGAATATATGATTTCTGATAGGTTAAAATTTGTTATTTCCTGTTTCTATCACCTGTGCTCTTCATTGTATTTTTAACTTTACCATCAGTTACCAATAGCTTGCTACTATTGATGTATTCTTCTAGATCTAAAATGATGATTATGCTGATTGGATGATCTAAAAGATTACACCAATAAGCGAGCACTTACATATAAACTTTCCCTAAAGACACTTAATGGCGGAACCAATCAGCGTTAGGCATATGCATTGACGCCACTCTTTTTATATCTACAATTATACTGTGCCCTAGCTTTCCAGCGAGAGGACGAATTCTCGTCATACGTCGCGTCTATGTATATTTTTTACACTTCATGCTGTGAGTCCCGTGCCTCGTAAAGTTAGGTCACAAAACTCAAATCCGTTTAAATTCTGTTTGCATCATCTCACTACTGAACTAAGTAGCTTTTTTTTGCGATTTCTACCGAAATGTCTCACCAGAGCTTGAAATCTTCTAGCCATGGGTACTGCGAAGCTATCTTCTCGACTTCGCCGAGGAGTTCTAACAAGGAAAATACCGTCCCTGCGATAAAAACGTAAGATCAAGTTTGCTTGATATTATTTAACCGTCACTTGCAAGATGAGAGAATGAAGTTATCTTACGTCATCGAGATAAATACTGCGTAAACTATGCATTGTTTTCAAATAAAATATTTTTCCATTTTTATTTATGTTTATATAAATCAAATATACAAATGTAGTTACATTAAAAAAATGATATAAGTTAAAATTAAAAATTTTTTTTTCAAATCTATCGTTTTCTCTTTTCATTTAGGGCTGGTTGTTCTATTTTTAGATAAACTCTATGATAATTTATTTGTTAGATAAATAAAAAGTAAGAGTATAAGGAGATCATAAGGGAACAAGAGTAAAATAGTGAGCTGAAATTTATCAAAAGATAGAATAATCCAGTCTTAATCTTATTAAGTTTGTTAAATGTAAATAAAATAACTTACCAAAATAAAATAATGACTTTTATTGCAGAAAAAAAAATTTATATCCTCCCTTATCATCAGCTTCAAAGGGACAGAATACAAACAAAGTATTGCAATGTCCTATACAGAAGGAATCAAAACCTGAAATAGCAGAAACCTTAGGACCTCCAAATAAATCATCCAATACAGAATTATGTCTGAAACTTACAAACCTAGCAAAACAGGAAGATATATCTAGTAATGTCACGTCCATTGAAAGGAATGTAAAGACCCCAATTAAAACAACAAAATTTGTTAGCGGATCGTTCAATGAAAAAACACCTGCCATACAATTTTATACACCTAAGCAAACGAGAATAAATACACCCAGTGCCAATACCAAATTCAATGTTTTATCCACTGCAAGGACACCTGTGAAACGTTACTTTAGCGATCATGCTTTATCGCAAAGCACACCAGATTGTTTTAATGTGGTACACTTAGAAACTCCATCCCAGAAAATTGATGACATAGTTGGAGAACAGACAATGTATGATGGTGAAAGTAGCAATCTCACAGTTGGAATACGCATCAGACCCTTGAATTCCAAGTAAGTAACATTAACCATTATATAATAAATTTTTATATTTGTATGTGTACATTTTTTAATTATTTAAAATTGAAATATTCATATATTAAATTATAATTTTTGAAAAACTAATACATTTATACATAATGTTTCTTACTGATAAAATTACTGATAAAATTGTTTTATCAATAAGATATTAATTAAGATTTGGAGATTTTAAGTTTTGATTTTCTTTGCCCTTAATTTATTTTTATTTTCTATCTTTATTCTATATTTGCTAGCAAACAGCATTACTCACATAATATTTGTTATTTCAGAGAATTAAATGATCCAAAGGTTACTACAATTGTGGAAGGAAATGGTCAGAATGTTGTTGTGGAATGTGAATCTGCGCATCACACTTTTATGTATGATCATTGCTTTGTTTCATACAATGATCCGCTTACACCTGGTCACGCCAATCAAGAGATTGTCTTTCGCAATATGGTGTTGCCCTTAGTACAAAATGCTTTCGAGGGATACAATGTCTGCTTGTTCGCGTATGGACAGACGGGATCAGGAAAAAGTTATAGTTTAATGGGCACAGAATCTGTGCAATTAAGCGCGACGCCATTTGATGAGAGAGTCGGTATCATACCAAGATTTTGCCAGGAAATATTTACACGAGCACGTGACAATCTACAGATCGAGACTACCGTGGAAATTAGCTATTTTGAAATATATAATGAAAAAATACATGATCTGTTGGCGAATACTAATAATGGATCAAGGAAGGCTCCTCTTAAAGTAAGGGAGCATCCTGTCTTTGGACCCTATGTCGTGGATTTGAGCCAGCATTGTGTGCAAAACTACAAAGACTTACAGGTACTTTTATAATTTCACGTACGATTGTTTAAATATATACTTATTTCTTTGTTGACGCAATCTTTTTAGACTTGGCTTAAAGTGGGAAACTCGCAAAGAGCCACGGCTGCAACTGGTATGAATGAGAAAAGCTCGCGGTCTCACAGCATTTTCAGTATTATATTAACTCAGACGCATATAGATAACCAGTTAAATTGTGAGCCACTTGATGCTGATCGTCGTAGTAAAATTAATTTGGTTGACTTAGCTGGTAGTGAGAGATTGAGTCAAACTTCTGCAACTGGTGATAGATTAAGGGTCAGTTTCTGATATAATATTTTATTCACAAAATTCATTAAATAATTGATAATATTGTATATATATATATATCGCTTTGTTCAACAGGAAGGTGTATCTATTAACAAGTCTTTACTTACCTTGGGAAAAGTAATTGCATCACTCACAGAGAACACAAACAATCGTAAACAAGGTTTTGTGCCGTACCGTGAATCAGTATTGACGTGGCTATTAAAGGTAAGTACTATTATATTTGTGTATATTTTGAATTAACAGAAATATGAAAATTACTGCAAATTCAATAAACATATTCTTTAAAAAAATTGAAAGCTTGAAAATATCTTCGAATAGATATCAAAAAATAAATGTAGACTTTACGCGATAATTCATACATGATCTATTCTAATTTGTTATAGATTATATTAATACTTTTTTACTGCACTTTGTGATTATATAAAATAGCAATCTGCTCTGTATAGTATCCAATATAAATAAATTTAAATAATCTATGATAATTTTTCTACTGAAAGGGAAAGAAAACATAGACCTCTACGTATATTCTTGAAATTATTATTATTACTATATATTATAATAATTTTTTTCTTAATGTTTACAAGTCATTGAATAACTTTATTTAAATTATGCAAGTATGGAAAGTAAAAACGCTTATGATATAGCAACGTAATTTGTTATATCTGATCATACAAACTAAAATACATATAAATACATATTTTAAGATACAATTGTTATATCACAAGTAAAATAACTGCAAGTAAAGAAAAAGCATATCAATTAATTCTGGCTCCTACAATATATTTCCTCATCTCTATAAAAAAAAATTAAAATCTTACTTTTCAGAACTAAGTACTTATCGTGTCAGCATAATAATAATAATATGTACTTAAATTAATTTATTTCGCTTACACTTATCCTAAGAATATATTCAGTCTTATGTACCAAGCAATTAATTTATAAAGTTCTATTGAAATTAATTTTACTGAAGTTTCATTATTGATTTTACTAAACTTTTTATATGAAAATCACTAAAACGTACAATTCTAGATATATTTTCTCTTATTATCTCAAACAAGATAACAACTGATTCGAAAATTGCAATTGATTTAATTCTTGTAACACATTAGTTTTTGATATCCTTACTACACACGATGGATCTTTCATGTCCTGGATTAATTTTCATCAATTACAAGTACATAAAAATCATTAAGCAATTTTTACATCTTCAGAAAGTCGTATATTTATAATAAATTGTATACGAATTGTATACGAATTGTTATATATAATTGTTGTATCTAATCAAAGAATGCACAGGACACTAATGATCCAAAGATGTGTATTAAGCGTTAATAATATTTTCTCTTTTTTTACTTTTTCAATAGTATAAATCTAATTCGTGCAAACGTCAATATTTATAAAATTTAACAAGTCATAATAAACAGTCTTAATGATTAATATTTTTAGAAGCGTATTAACATTTACAATTACGCAAAAATATTTATTAAATAAACTAGTGTATGATCAATATTGAACAAATTTATGCTTGCATAATGTATAACCGAAAGAATGTATGAAGTAGTAATGATAAAATATTTCTGTTTACGCAAATACTTCAGTATAAATCTTAATTTAACTCTATCTTCTTATTCATTAACGGAAATTCATTTTACTTATACCTGCTTTAGAATATAGCATCTAGTTTGTTTCAATTTAAGTATTTAATTTATGCATCTATAATTTAAAAAAAATTATGTTGCGCATATACATGCTGTAAAATACAAAACAATTCAAAAATCGATTCTCTTTTTATCGTTTTGTATTTTCAGAAACATAGCATTTAAAGAGGTTGTAAGGGCATAAAATATATATATATAAATTTATGTTTTGAACAAACTGCATACATACATATGAATGTTGTGTTCATAACAGTCTGTTTTTAGCAACACATTTTTAGATTATTTATTTTATTTGATATTTTATTGTAATGAACAAAAATTTTAAAAATAGTAACAAAAATCTAAATTTTTTTATATAAATATTTTAAGTACTAAAAATGACTTATGTGAAGTTTCATTGAGATTCACCAATTAGTTTATAATAAATAAATATTTTGTTTATTTACTAAGCAATTAGCGTTTGCATTTCAATATTAACTTTATACAAATATTATACAAATATTTTTGAATTCATAAAGTACTCATGTAAAAAAATTGAGATTTTTATCATTATTTTATAGTACATTTCCATATATTTTCTATTAGAGTACAAATTTAAAAAAGTATTATTTTTTATTAAAATAACTTTTAATCCAGATGTTTAATTTTTTTGTATTACCTTTAAATGCAATTTAGAATAATCTGTAATTTTTTCAAATAATTCTTAATATATTGCATTTGTCTTACAATCTCCTTAATGATACCTATAATAAACCTAAAATATGCTTATAATTAACTAAAAACATAATTTCGTTATATACACTGAAAAAAAATTTGTTCAACTAACTAAACACATTTAGTTGTTTGCAGATTTGATTAATTCAATAAATTTTATTTAATTGAATTTAATCGTAGTTTGCTTAATTGAACAATTTGTTAAGCAGACTATGTTGAATTCGATTAAATAAAATTTGTTGAATTAACCAAATCTGCAAACAACTAAATGTGTTTATTAAGTCGATTTTTTTTCAGTGTATGTGTATTTATATTTACATCTGCATGTTATGCTTACCTTAATATAAAATTAATATTATTGTTGTGACTATTATGTATAATAATAAGAGGCTATGATTTCTCTACACTGCATGACGATTTCGCTGACTTATTTCGATCAGCATTTATGATTTTTCTCTCATTGTACATTACGTCGTTCTCTTCTTCTTCTTGAATCCCTTCGTGACAGGAATCGCTTCGTGATTTACTTCTTATGTAAACTGCCAGATTTCTTCTTTTCATTTCTTTGCAAAAGTAACAGTTTTCTTTGGATTGCTGCTGTACGGTTCGTTGATTTTCCACTGATTTTCCTAAACAATAATGCGAAATAAGACTAATAAGAAGAGAAGGAATTTAACTTTTTTCTGATTGAGATAAATGTTTCTGCCACACTTTTTTGAAATATTCAATACACGTACTAATAGGAATTGAAAATATTTTCATTCTGTCGATAGAAATTTTATGTCGCATTTTATAAGTTATATAAAACTTGTCCGTCAAACCGGTTTGTTTATGCTTTATACCGGTTCTAAGTTTGCTAACGTGAATGTTTACGACGTGATACTTTTCTCGATAAGTCGACATGTACAATTTATGAGTGATAAAAATTCAAAGTATTTTTCAGAGAAAATCTATCTGACATTTCAGTAATCAAAGAATTAAATCAAAAAAAATATCAACTGTCGACATTTTCCTCGCAAAATGAAATTGTTTTATATTCAAAATATCGAACTCTTGAAATAATCATACAATGCTAATGAATACAAAATGGAGTGAATATCTTTTGCAATTAATACGTATGTTTCATAATATTTTATAAAACATACTGAAAAAATACAACGACTAACGGAATTTAAATTATACATTTATTATTAAACAAACTGACAAATTCTTCGTTATTTATTTGAAACGAAAGTCATTTTGCTTTACTGAATCGTGCTATGCATGTGTACATTTACAAACTTCTGAAAGATTTGCTATCACTAATAAATAATTAGAAATAAACAAACGAAATTTTCAGCAAATGCATTAATTACTGCGTATAATGCGTTATTTATATAGTTACTTAGCTTGTTGAATATAATTATAGTTTCTATTTTGCGTCAACGAAACATACTAGTATATAACCGGTGACCGTCACAACTTCATTGTTAATTGAAGAAAAACGAAAACAAAAATTCCGACGTAAAATCTTGAACGCGTTCACTTGTAGCGCCAGATGATTATAGCTTAGCTCATGAGTCACGGAAATCTGTCATTTCACCTCACAAAGACACTCGAGAACGTATTACGCACAATAATCTTGGGAATTAATCGCAAACATACTGACGAATTGCAATTATACTCTTAAAGATGATTAATCTAATAGAAACGATTCAACCATTCAGCCATTTGGAAAAATTAGAATATGCGTTTTAAAATTTATCTCTTATGAAAGAGCTTCTACTCCAAGTTCAATTAACATAATTGAAGGTTTACATGATTAATGCTGAGTATCCCCCGCATTGAATGTTGAAAACAATTCACTGATTGATAAGGAGAGATGCTGTTGCGCTTGAAACGCGATTCGGATTATGTAGTACGCGGCCGTCTAAAAGAACTGGCTAAAAATAGGCATGTGTATCACAGAAATATAACATACGCGTGACAGACGCTTGAAACAATCGAAATAAGATAATGCGGATTGTTCGATGTCTCTATCTCGAGATACATTCTTTTCTTCTTAGATGGTATTGAATTAAATTCTTAAACTCTTGTAAAAAAAATTATGATTTCAATTTTACTGAAGAATTTGCTATTTTTCAAATATCACAGTTCTTATGTAATCAGTAATAGTTGTGCCGATAACATATGTACAATAGTAATTCGAGCATTGTTTTCGTGACGTAATCAATTTTTTATCGATGCACTTTTTTCTTATAATAAATGCGTTTCAATAAAATATTTGTTTTTAATCTGTTATATTGCAACTTATCTTTCAAATGCGATAACGTGGAATTTTTTTTTTGTTATTTATCCGCATTAAGATCGGGACTGTTAATACCAGACGCAATAAACAAGCATATCGAAATATTATTGCCATAATTATTGCCATATAATTATTAGACGATGCAAGAAATGAAGAATATCGAGATAGGCAAAATTGGAAATAAACATTTCGTGCCACTGATTTATCTAATTATGTAACTCTTATCTCGTTATGACAACGTAAACAAGGTCGATTTGCATGAAAAATATACGGTTATGCACGTGTCTTTTTCGAAACAAAAAGACAATTTGTTTTCTTTTAGTCGATAGCCGATGTAATTATTGTTAGCTTAAATTATCTCTTGAAGTTTGTTCTAAAAAAGAATTGTAAGTAGCTCATATAAAAGAAATATTACTGAATGTGTTCCAATAGAAATCAAAAGCGTAGATTCTCGTGATAACGTAATTATAACGTATTATTTTCCCGCAACAACGCAAAGTATATTTAGATTATAGTTTAATATTTAATATATGGTAATATACGATAAAGAGAATCGTATTGCATTATTTATTCATGCCGTTGATGCTTTTTTTTTTTTTTTTTTTTTTTTTTTATAGTTTTTTT
>Ga0157363_1001456_pt1 | contig 19767 bp, 21 predicted proteins | sample AttsexASBM1_FD_111477 | JGI IMG/M metagenome (GOLD analysis project Ga0157363, IMG submission 111477) | Fungus gardens microbial communities from leaf cutter ant in Ribeirão Preto, State of São Paulo, Brazil - Atta sexdens ASBM1 | ecosystem: Host-associated > Fungi > Mycelium > Unclassified ... | reverse complement strand
TTCGTTTTAAATAAATTTAACTACAGAAACAGTCGAAGTCCGCAAGATGCAAAATACGTGTATCAACATCTGTGGCAGAGGTGCGAATTTTGCAAAATTGAAGTCGTTGTTTCTCGATTAACCCACGAAGCACGGAAAGAGAGATGATGCCTCGGTGAGAAAAAACAATTGATACGATCTCGTTCACATAGCTCGTTGCACCGTGTGCGCCAACGTACTCGGCTTTAAAATCGTTCCAACCCACCCCTTGGTTGATCGGTTTTCTCGCTTCCTCTTCCTGCGCCTGTAACTTGCCCTTTCCACTATTCCGTATTCTCGCGTATATGCATCCACATGAACCCTCGCGGAACACGTGGATAGGTTTCGAGTGCTCGCAATTCATCGCGATTGATTGCGGTACAGTGGCAACACAACGATTGCCGTACGCTCTATTCGTCGCGATAATTTTTTGTCGCCGTTGCTGCCACTCGATTCTTTCAACTTCCCGGATTCGTCCTCGTTATAGAGACGGAAAAACAAGACGGTTCGGTCGTAATTATTATGTGCGGATCGATGATGCATTAATGAGGGACGGATATACTTCGTATACGTCGCTGCAGGCGACATCGTGGGTATAAATGTCATTGATTTTTTATTCTGTAGACTATACTTAATTTTTGCCGCTAATTAGTATTTTCTTCTTATTATAACTATATCAGAAATTATCCTTGAAAATCGCTAATTAAATTTTTTTTCAAAATTACTACACTAACATATACTAATTTATTAATTTTAAATTATGTATTTTATTACTAGAAGTTATAAAAACGTAAAAATTAGAATTGCTAACAATAAATGAAATCATTTTTCACAAAATCATATATTCTGCTAACAATAAGATAACTGCTATCATATTTATTGTTCAATTGAATTTCAAGAACTTCAAGTGTCGAAGCGACGAGACTAGTTGATGACATATATTATAAATTATTACAGACACGATAATTGGATGACAATTCAACGATTCGATCGATTCGATTGAAACTTTATATACGTAATTTAATCCACGGTAATTACATTTAGACTCGCCAAGATTTAAAGTTATCCTCTCTTAAGCGTTTCGCTATTGATTTCCGTATATATTCTCGATAAAATTAATAAAGAGCTTCTGGTAAGCTCCTTACTAGGTTCGGTCCCAGATAAACGATGCTCGAGGCGAATCGCGAAGGAGGGAGAGGAACTCGTAAATGTGATTCTATATTTGCGTCGATGATAATGTAGTTACGTTCCATCTCCATTTAATCGCTTCGAGTCGATTTCCTGATGAGCGATGCGAAAGTACTCGGTGATATTTCAAGAAGTAGCAATTCCTGTGATTTATAACGCGCAATGTCTTCCTTAATGCGGGGAATTTTATCATCAGTATCATTTAATAAACATAACGGGGGCGAGACATCAGGAATATTAACATTTAAGATGTTCCAACTTAAATTTATACGCATTACTTTATTGATTTGCAATTTACACGAATATAATTTTATCAGGCACTTAACGAGGTCGATGTTATTATTTCTAGATCAACCAGTTGGTTGAGGAGGTGTCCAGGCTACAGCAGAGCCTGCAACGCCTTCAAGAGACGAGTGCGCAAGCAACGGCGCGGCTTGAGGAAGAGCTTGAAGTGCGCAGGCAGCACATCAACAGATTGGAGAGCAAATTGGAACGGCAAAGGGACTATGATGATCTGAAGCGCGAAATCAGTGTATTGAGATCAGTCGACCTTTCGCAGATACCAACTGGTGAACCTGGAAAGAGCTTGGAACATCTTCTTATGGAACGTTTCAAAGCGCTCCAACAAGCCGAAAACTTGAAACCCTCCAATACACCCGACGCACTCGGTAAGTGGACTAACGATTTATTTTACTTAAAAATCGTTACATATAAAGATATATGAAACACTTAATTTTAATTGTAAGATATTGAAGAAACTTAAAAAAAAGAATAAAACACGGAATTGCAAAATCAAATTAGATTTCCAGCACATTGTAATATAATTTATATTAAAAATAATTATTTCAAAAAAATTGTAACATTAAAAAATATCTCCAAATGTACGTGTTTGATAAATAACGATAACACTCGCATAGGGATAGAATGGATTAAACTTAGTCGAAAAATCCTTTACCTTTTACAATTTTCGCAATAATTAATAAGATATCAATTTTATTACTAAAATTGATATCTTATTAATTATTACTAAAAATCATCAAATATTACTGACTTTCAATAATTTTTTATTCAAGTATTAACTAATTTTACAGAAAAACAGCAAGTGACAAAAAGTATTTATTTTCTTCTCATACAGTTCTGAAAATTTTTTTATCAGCTTTTTAGTACTGCATTTTTTTATATTAGCAACTATTTTTATCACATGGGATAGTATAAAACATGAGATAGTACTGAGTGAAAAATTATTAAAAATCAATATTCGGCAATTTTTTGTAATTAGGTAATTCTTGTTAACTGTTTTGCGAAAATTGTAAAATGATAGAGGACTTTTCTCCTATGCGATTTTGTCGTTACTTATTAAACACCTTATATATGGATCACAACGTCAATTAATCAAGAGCATACATGGACCAAATAAATAAAAATAAATTTATGTAATATTTATGCAAAAAAATACATGATCATAATGTAAGGATCTGTTCTAAAATTGAAAGAATAGTAAAAAAAAATAACGAGGTGTTGATAGGTCGGTCACACCTCGGCGGATCTTGCTTCTAATTCTTGCGCAACCGCTCTGATCTTCGGTCCCCGACTCTCTCTCTTCGAGGCTCCGTCGACGGGCTTTATCATCGAGTAACAATGAAAAGGACACGAGTCACGCAACGCGGACGCAAGAACGCTTCTATAGAATAAACGAGGGATGACTGAAGGAGCTTATCGGAAAAGAAAACAACAAAAATAACCCTGCTTGCCATTGTGTTCGCACTTTTCTCTGATTCTCTATCTCTCTCTGTCTTTCTCTGTCTTTCATACTATTTTCCTTTTTACTTCTCCTTATCTCTCTCTTTCTCTCTATCGAGAGAGAAAAAGAGAGATAAAGACGATAGGAATGATAAAACAAAGATAGAATCTAGTCTATCTTTGTTTTATCATGTCTATCGTCTCTACTTCTCTCTCATACATATATCTCATCTCTCCAGACTTGGCTGCTTAGACTGCACTTTTTTCGAGCCATTCTCTCGCTAATATTAACGTACATTCGTGGAAGGTACTAATGCAACCGAACACACGTTAGCCCTTTAACTTTCTCTCATATAGGCCTATCCTATCTTTTACCAAATGTTCCAAATGTTCCTCTCTTGTCTACGTAAAGGGTCCTCTAAACCGCTCTTCTCTCCTATTTCCATCCGTACACTGGGAAACGCAAACTTTGTGCACGCAAATTTGTGGACGATATTCGCAATATTTGTCCGGGCCAAGCCATTGTTTCGGGGACAGAGTTTATTATGAATCGATCCAAGCTGACAGAGAGAGCAGACGATGAGAGGGAATGAGAAAGAGATACCTTATACATGCAGAGAGCCAGAGGGATACTGCAACGTGTCGCCCCTTCTAAATCAAACTGAATCCATCCTTCTACGTCGTCGGCGCTTGCGTTCCTATCTTTCCGATTCCGCTATTACTTCCTTCGATCGTAACGGAATAAGAGCACCGTATTTACGTAAAGGTTTCCAACATTTCGTATGCCGAAATCGCGTAGCAATATAAAATCCTTTTCAAGACCAGTCTCGATGATACTTTAAAAGATTACACAATACTTCATTACAGACAGCTACGTTTTTGTTCTCAACTCTTCGATATTTCGTATTCTGATATTCGCGACAAACATGTCGCAAGACAAAAAGAATTGTGTCTTATTTGACGTGATTTCTCATATCCGGACGCGTCATTGCGATCAACATTCAACGCGAGATGGACGGTATCCTTACGTCCACGATTTCTTTCCGGGCGATTGGCAACGTCTCCACCAGTCTTCCTCTCGTTGGCGTCCACGTCGCTCCTCGTTTGTACACTCAAGCGTGGATTATGATCCGACGAAGTGTCGAAAAAGAGAGTCTCGATCATCCGACGTCTCTGAAGATGATCAAGAGAACCGAGGTCACCGATCGATTTTGCACTTCGAAAGAGACAGCGCGGACAAACTGGCGATCAGAACGGGACCAACATCGCGCGAGTCGAAGTTAGGTTGAATGTCATGTACGCGTGAGATCGTGCTGACGGGCTCCCTTGTGTTTTTGGTGGTTGCAGGTGGATTATCGTCACCCCTGCAGCGCGCCTCGACCGCCTCGCCCCACGGGGTCGGAGGTGTGCCACCTACGTCCCATGTGTCCTCCCAGCAACCACCGCCACCGCCTCCGACAGCAGCCTCCCTCCCTCCACGTTCCACCCCGACGCCCTCTTCGGCCACTTCGACGACTTCGAGCCTCCTCTTCCCGCCACCCCTCCAGAACGTCGAGACCTTCGGCTCATTTCTCGGTGAAGAAATCGTAGCCAATTGGAGGCGGACATTGGAAAGGTCTATCATGAGCCAACAGCAGCAACAGCAGCAACAACAGCAGCAACAGCAACAACAATCACAGCCATCTCAACTAAGCCAATTAACTCAACAGCAACAACAATTACAACAAGCCCAACCGCACATGGGTTTACACCCGCCAACAACGCCAAGTAGTTTAAATCATCTTCCATCGCCGGGTGCGGATCCATCGTCCACTTCAAACACTCCGGTGAAATCGAACACACCGATCGGTACAACATCCTTAGGCAGTTTAGATGTCACTGAGAAAGCGCCAACGCCAGTATCGGGACATGAAACACCAGCCCCTCCAACTCCATCCTCCACAACCGCCTTGACATCGCCGCCGAGCTTCCAGCCACCGACGTCGATGGTGGAAACTAATACCCCTTCAGCTTCCATCAATGGTAGCGGTCTCACACCCGGCGTACCAAGTGCACCGCCTCCGAAGAGTCCACCTGATCAAGAATCATGTCACAATAATAATAATAGCCATCATCTAGCAAATAACAATATCGGCGGACTAAGCGTTCTCGATACGCTGAAGAGTCCGTTTCGATTTGACGATCGAACGTATCCTTTCCGATTCGGCGATGAATTCGGTGCCGCCGGTATGGCCGGTCGGCTAGGTGAATCCCTTATTCCAAAGGGAGATCCTATGGAAGCGAGACTGCAGGAAATGTTGCGTCATAATATGGACAAATACGCCTCACAGAATCTTGACACTCTTCATATAGCCAGGCGGGTGCGTGAACTATTGTCGATACACAATATCGGTCAAAGACTATTCGCTAAATATGTTCTCGGGCTAAGTCAAGGCACGGTCAGCGAGTTACTTAGTAAGCCTAAGCCTTGGGACAAGTTAACCGAAAAGGGCCGCGACAGTTATCGGAAGATGCACGGTTGGGCTTGTGACGAGAACGCCGTGATGCTGCTCAAGTCCCTCATCCCCAAGAAAGGTGAGTACTGATCATCAGTTCCAGCTCTCTCTCTCTCTCTCTCTCCGTTTCTCACTAAATTTTTTAATTTTTGTTTCAATCGTTTCGTACAATTTCTCGACGCGCCTCTGTGTAACGTCCGACACGACGAAGGCTGGGTCATCTGACATCTTGATGTCTATGAAGACGGACGAGACATCGTAATTACATATGCCGCCATATTGTAGCGGATACTTGTGGCAATCATTATTAATTTCGCTTCCTTCCATGCCTCATAAACGCGATAAATCGTTTATGATAAAGTTCAATGTGATCATTCGAGAATGCGCGATCGAATAATTTACTATCTTAAGTGTGTAATTACATTGTTAATCATATTCCGTCTTCGATTCTTGAGACATTAAACAGCAATTCCTATAACGTTATTCACAATGTACTTCTGCCTTCATCGTCGACGACGAATTTGTCGATTAACTTAACTCTCGAAAATCTTCCGCCTCGCACTGCCAATAATCCATCTCGCCGAATCACTAACCACGAGCTGTCAGCTAACCTTTCGGCCTTTCTAACGCGGGACCTGATGGTATTTCCGTTCCCTCTAACTGCACCGCGGGAAAGGAACGCTCAAGAGATTTCATCCCTCTTCGTGTACACGCGAATCATTAGGAAGTTAAGTATGCGTTGGTGACATCGTGGGCTTTCGCTATGGACAAGTTAGAAGAATGAGGCTGATAAATCCTACAAATCATTGATAGAAGTCTACTGCAGTAAAATAATCTATGATTTTGTAGGATCTTGCAATAATAATACACAAAGATTTGATAGTTACAATAAGTTTATCCTTGTATAATTATGAGATAAAAAGTACTTCGCTACATTTCTATACCGTGTTATTATCGAAGTTACATTATGCTCAATATTTGATGAAAAAGAACGTTATATCTAGACTTGAACAACTCTTAATTAAATTACGCAGCTCGTTGGCATACCTTGCCCGCTATCGATTGTATGCTGCGTTTGGCAGCCATATTGTTTAGACTAATAGCTCCTGGGAATAGAAAGTCCCGGATGAGCATTAGGTAGGGGTGAGATGTATAAAGGGCTCCGCGGTATATAGAAAGGGAACAGATAGGGGAAGAAAGGAAGATTCAGTAGAGAATATAGAAATCTAAATAGTCTCTTTTATTATCTGAGAGCAATTTACACTTTTCTGCTTGCTACGGCTTTGCTAGATTATAGTAAGTAAACGGTATTTTATCTTGGCATCGCTGTGAACATTCTCATAACTACACTCATAGTAATTAGAAAAACATCTATTCTCGGTGATAATAGAGTTAACTTTGACAAGTACATGAGTGTAATATCGTAATCATTTTTTTTTTCACGCGCTTCATTCACAAAATGCTCTCGCAACAGCGACGTACGTATGAACTCGCAGTACACGACCGTGCGATCCCTTCCGCTTTTTTGTAAATATTAATATCAATCGCGCAGGATGTTGACTCAATGCCATCATTTTCCCTTCACGTCCGGTGACGAAATAAAACGTGTATAAAATTCAGTCGGAGCACGACATGCGTCCCGCATCAATGGATTGTCGGTTTCCGTCGGATCTCTGGTAACAACAATCACGGGGCATTACAGCGGATAGGACAGAGTGCACGCGAGAGAGGGAGGGACGGAACACAAATGGAATGAAGGGTTAGAGCGATCATAGGGTGGCGGGAGGGAACCGGTGACAAAAACTTAGGGGATCGTAACATTTCTCGATGCGTCAGCCGTAAAATTACAGGGACGCGTGTATTATTCCGTGGCGTGAGCAGCAGTAAATCAAAATTGCAAGAACCATTGCTAATGCGATCGAAATTGATCAAGTAAAGCATCAAAGGAAAAAAAATCTTAATAAAAAATATTAATGGTCATTGTTAATATGTTTTAAATACTATTTCTTAGCGCCATATTATTTCAGGATTTTATTTTAATCCTCAATTAAACCACATTTATATATAGCTCGTGTATTAAACAACTGAGGTCTGTTATGTTATTTGCATAAATAATTAACAGATACTACAATCAAGTTTCTTTAGATTCAAAAATAGTTATAATCAATTATAACTATATACAATTATTTAAAATCTGTATTAAAAATGTAGCACACCATCATCAATGTGTTTCTCTTAGTTATCGGATTAATCATTCACTGTGGCCGTTTGTTCGTATGAATCATGGTCATAAGCCCTTTGTGATCGTAACGAAAATCCGCCGCGATTCAATAGCATAAATATACTTGGAGTAATGTCCGAAACTTCTATAATCAGACGTGATTTATGGGCAAAAATCAGTGACTTTATAAAGCCTGAAAGGCGCCGCCTAGCTTTGGTGGAGGTGTCGGTTAAGATAAGTTTGCGTCGAGCTAAATACCTGATCTAACGACTCATCGCGTGCTCTATAGACAAGCACAGGCGCAATATCAACCTGTCACTGAAAGCTTTATTATGATTTGTGAATCCCCTTTGTGATCATCTTATTATTTATCATTCATTAAAAATTGTACATTTAAAAATTGTTACTATTATATAATAATGATAATAATAGTGAGCTACTGATTTTGAGTCAAAATGATTCTGTATTAATTCACAATTTTTGTTATGAAAATATCACAGAGTTTATCCTCCGATATCACGTAAATCGTGCGCATAATTATTGTGTACCAAGCAAAGGCTCTATTAGTCTTTACAGTCTGCTTCACGCGATATTCCTCAATCTTTACACTCATACTTATTTATGAGCGTGTTAATTTTCACGAAAATTTACTCGCTATAGTGCTGACAATGAATTTATTCGCGTGTAGTTCAGAGTGACATGATTTGGATTCAGTTAACGTTGCTCAAAGTTCTCGAGTCTTCCGATGATCTAAATCGCGGCTATATAAATTACGCAGATAGCTTTCAGTCAGTCGCTTAAGATAAGCCGCAAAAATCGTGCGTTCGTGGAAACTACTAATCCCACGACAAACGTATCTGGATCTTGGCCCACTATTCAGCACGGCACGTTTGAGTGGTATATTATTGCTTGCGCGAAGCGCTACAACACAATTGATCTAAGCGCAACCAAGAACAACGCGAGATTACTGTAATAAACATAGTTGGTCTAGCTCCAAGTCAGTTTATTGCAAAATTTTGTTTCCTGCAGCGGTGAGTGCACGTCGTACATGTGCGATCCGCCGGAGTCTCCCGGAGACTTTTCGCGACGACCGTCACGGATGAAAATCATAGTTACGATGATTTGTAACCGCAGCGAGAAACGTTACGAGCCTCATAGTCATATAACTATGATTTCCGTACGAATGATAGAATTTATAACTTTTATAACTTTTATAACTAATATAATTATTGCATTTTATGGAAGAGCATAGGTTTTTTTATTATTCTCACTTTCTAATTAGAGGCATTTAAAAAGAAACGACTAACTCAAAAGTATACATAGAGAATAGTGTCGAACCCAGAAAAGTATTCGCCTAACGATTGCGATTATAAAAGTGTTTCATATGCGAACGTTGACCCGATCCGAAAAAGAGATAACATTATCGAAGTGCGACAGCGATTTCAAAATTCATGTAATATTTATGCGTGACAATATCAGTTGAACTACATATATACTCAAATACACATTAAATTAAAATTACGATTCACAGAGGTCATCATCAGACCAGATTGTTCATCTGTCGTTCGAAGAATTATCTTTATATTACAATTTTTATGGAAAAATTATTTATTATTTGTGAAGATATTGTAGTTGAAACTTTTTTAAGCAGTTTTTAATCGCAAAATAATCTTATCTGAATCTGAAAAGGTAAATTAATTATATGTACAGATTGAAATCAGAATGTCACGGAATTCTGTTGTACGATTCTTAAGGGTGTATAATTTTGGCTGTATAATATCAATTGCATAATTAATTGAAGAATATCAGTATAAAAATCAGCTAAAAGTGAATATCAACTAATACCAATCAAAAAAAATTTGTCACAAATATATCCTAAAATAAAACAAATATTTTTTTGCAAATAATAGCTTTATGCAAAAAAATGATCATATTTTGTTGCAGTTTAATTAGGCAAATAACTGTTAAATGATTAAGTGGATCCAAATAAACTTTTGCATAAATATTAAAATTTTATTAATATATATAAAAAATTTTATTTAATTCGTAACGCTATGACCTCATTAAATTTGCAAACAAATAATACAAAACGTGATTTAAGAATCACGTAATATAAGAATCAAGGCAAACAAAAATATTAAATAATTAAACCAAGGTTTTTAAATCAATAAGAGAATGTTCCAATTTTACATAGATACTCTAGACATAATAATAGAACAATCTATGAAATTTTAATACTTTTAGTAATGCTTTAAAATGTGATACATACATCTTTAAAATTATCTGTCTATACAAATAGAAATTAATTCATTATAAATCACTAGTGATTTTTAAGATCGAAATAGTTCAATTCGAAACTACGTTTTTGCTACCAACATCGATTATTCCTTAATTGTTCAGAAAGAAATCGACACGACGATGTCTCGCAAGTCTACGTACGTTATATATCTCACCGTTAATTGAACAAACTGTAACAATACACTTCCACCCGCAAAAATAACAAGGAAAATATTTCTTGTATACAGGTGCGCGCACAGGTGCACGCAAACGGTTGCAGAGCGCAACGCTCCCAACTGTATCCCGCGCGAACAAGTTTCGTTCATTAGCTCCGCCTCGCGCGCCGATTTTATCGGATCTCATATATCGCTCGTATCCTTCCACATCTTGACACCTCGCCGCGACGAGACACGTTATATGCACACGACCTGCTCAGAATTTTCGGATGCAAACGTGTCTTGGTTCTTAACGATGATGCAAACGAGGATTCGATGTGAATGCAATCATAAGCTCGCCGATAACATCTAGTTTCTCCTTGAAATTGATACTTTAACTAAATATTTGAAGAAACTGGTATTTCGTTACTTATTTTATATTTCCAGCATGTCGCTGTATTGCTAATTAAATTACTTAATAATTGTTCGATCGACATTCTGTGAGATATTTAAATTTGCATTTGGAAGCACTGTACAAAATGAATGGAATGCGCACGGTAAAATACGAACAATGTACTTGTTCTGCTTATCTTTAAAAACATCATTACGGTTAATATATTTCCTCTGAAGTACTGATCAGCGAATTAGCATATCGTGGACGACTCACAAAATATTCATTTCTTTTTTAATCAGCAGCATCGAGATAATGAAATCATTGGATGTATTTATCTCAACGTTGCTTAAATATTATATAATAAAATATACACGATTCTCTCCGAGTTAACGTGCCAATTTTACGAAAAAATCATTGACGCGAAGATCGTAGATTTCCATACACGATGCATGCACGCGCGCTCTTCACAAATTCCGCGTGCGATCGTGAATCGCAACTCCCGCGTAGCGCTCGGAAGCATCGTAATCCGTAACTCCCGCAACAATCGGGTGAATTTCTTAAGTCACCGTTACCGGCGAACTCCCACGAAATCGTTCCAGATTTTGTAATCAGGTCCATTGTCGACGTTTCTCTCTTATTTCGCGCCGCGTGCGCGCTCGTGTGTGCGCAGGTCGCGTCGCGTGCACGTGCATGCGTCGAGACAATTTTACGGCGCGAATATAATTGCCGCCGGTATACGATATGATTTCCTTTCCGGCGAAACACGCACGAGGTACGCGTACGCATATGCGAACATTTCCTTCGCGCGTTGTCGTCGCGCCTATTGTATACCGCGAACGGACGCGATTGTTCTCTCTTTCGTAGATTCTCCGTAACCGGTCTTTTGATGCCGCGACGCGATCGAGACGCACGTCGTCCGTGACGTTTCGCCATCCGTAGGTGAGACGAAGGTGCCAGTTGGCGGGCGCGCAATCGCTGAGAAAAGTATGGATTTAGTGCGCAAAGCTCGTAACAATGCGGGACATACCGCGATGTTGCGTAAACAACCGGGCCATTTTCCAAGCGACTTTATCCCGTCATCGAGATTTTTCAAACCGTGAGAAATTGACGCATGTGTGAGCGATCGAAGTAGCGATGAGATGAAAATCTTTTATCATCCAACTGTCGAGAATATACAATGTACTCACGCGATATTTTTCAAAGTCTGATTCTAACGCCTTTCCCGTCATAATGTAACATCCTTCAGAAACTTGATGAAATACTCCTAAATCTAATTTCATTAAAACCTACTGCGATACACACGCTATACTTGCCGCCTAAAAAGTAGCACACAAGTTGATTCGTGATTAAGCAAACTTGTGGAAAAATATTTCTTAATTGAGAGAAATATTGTGAAATTGCGGCGATACTGTTCATTGTATCTGGGCTAATGAGAAATGTCTGTGGATATATATGATAAGTAAAGAATTACACTCATCGTCGTAGGTTGAACGCGTCGTATAAAGTATCGCCCGCGATCGCGTTTGTCCGATAATATTTGTTGCCCGACTACTTATTTTAGATTTCCTATGAGAAAGTTGCCGGAGGATGTTGGTTCTCGAGCGTAATAATCAACTGGCGCGCATGATTCCGTACGATGCGCGTAAGGTTTCCCACGTGATGCCGTCGAAGTACGGAAAGGAAGATGTTAGTGACGCAAGTAACTCTCTCACCGTCAGTTTCCAACAAGATTGAGCTACGCTGTCATGTGGCAGCATTTGATTTGCGCGATAATAGTATAGAATTTCGAAGTGCTATACATATATCAAAATTAATTATCTTCAATAATAGCAATCAACAAGCGTTTAGATGCAGCAGCAAAATTGTGAGCCGATGATGAAATTCGTTCATTTTAATATTTTTTTTTAATTAATTAAATCTGTATGTAAAACCATAATCATACTAGTATTGTAATTGAATTATACGATTGTGACTGATGATTATTTTTCAGCCAATTACCAATCGGCCATAATCCAATCGGCAATCCTTGTGTGATTACAACTTAACGTGATTCCTCGAATAGAGCTTCAAATATTACCATTGTTACCGCAATTCAAATAATATATTTCATTCGATAATGATAGCACTAATTTTAGGATCGTAGATGGCTTATAGAAAAGACGTAATAGTGACCTCATTTCTTTTATCTCGATGTACTCCTGCAAACATTTTCTATACGTAACATAATCGTTACACATGCTTCCCCGAATTCAGCGATAAAATTGCCAGTATATAACAATGTATATTTATAATATGATAAAAATTTATAATATTTGTTTATGAGCAATCTTTCTGACACATTTCCAATTACCTACGTTTGCCAAGAGGATTATTTTATATCGATCATCATGATATCTGCTGAGTTTCTCATTTTTGAAATTGCTTCATTAATAGCAGCTGATGTTAACAAATCCAGAATCTTTCTACGAAAGAACATTATTAATTTTATATGTATATTCAGGCACATGAAGAGAGCAAAAAAGCATAATCACGAGTTTGTTGCAGGAATTCAAAAGTTGCGACAATGCGCGATCGCGCGGATATGCATATACGTCATCATTCTCTCTTTTCTTGATTTCACTTGAATGCTTCGAACCACCCACCTGATTGTCAATTGCATGAACATTTCACTATTCGTATTGTTATCTTAATCGGCGAGCTTGTCGATTTCTTCTGACGAAGGTACCATTACCTATCAGCGTTAGAGCATATAATATGATGGAATGCAACTTACATGTATTATTGCTAGGGAAGTTAAATTTCTCATGGAGGATGTGTGCTATATGATACTCTAATCAGAGAAGCGATGAAAAAGAGACATTATTCTTCTTCTTAATACGGCACTCGCCGCTGACGTTGCGATTGCATTAGGATTAGAAGCAATCATATCTACACAAATGATACAAGATAATGATACAAAACGTAGCTCTCAAATCGTCTAGTAAGAATCATTCACTACATTCACGATTGTAGAAATACAGTGGATTCCATGCGAGCGCACTTTTAAGTAAGGAACATCATATCTTGATGGATAAATCGCTCGAAGATTATTTCTTCTTCCACACCATCAAAATACGTACGGGATTCTTACGCCGCGTGTCAAGCCACTTTCTCTCGTCGATTCGCGTGCTCGCGAAAGCAATCAAAGACATGATCGGTAGTTTGTCTGAATCTTGCAGCTGATTGGTCAATTAGACAGGAAACACGTAGGAGGACTACACTCCTGCCGACGTGCAAGGGAAAGACCGCAAGGGAGAGGGTCCAGAAGAGGATATTTTAATTATCGTCGTTGAGTATACTTTGCCTTCGGGTTCAGCACGCAGTTATCGATTGCGCGCATTATTAATTGCTTAGGAACATAAAATCATCCTCCAAATATGACTCATTATTAATATAGGTTACTATTTTCGAATAAACATTCTTCATTAGAAAATAAATGTAATTTGTAAGATCAATTTAAGAGATTTTACAATATATACATATTTATATATTGTATGATATAAAAAAATAACATCATTTTTTTAAAGATATATTCCAGTAGAGGAAAATGAGCGAAAATAATAAAATAATACTGCTACCAAAAGTCAGTTAAACACCGCGTCGCGAATTATTTATGTTCTTCATTCAAATTTATTTTTATATATATCTGATTATATTTCTAAGCCAACCAAACTGAGTAAGAATACACCACAAGTTGTGCCTCACCCGTAGAGTATGTTTCAGGCAAGGAACAAGGAATGCCAGCATTCGCACGTGGACCACAGGATAGTGGTCCGCAAGAAATGAGTGATGAAAGATTGGCACATATTCTGTCGGAATCGAGCCATATGCAAATGAGAGGTGAGCACGAAGTATCGAATGATGCTGACAGCAAGAGTCCAAACAGAATCGGTTGCCCCAGTCCGTTCAACAAAGACAGACTGGACAGCCAAAATAGGAGACTGAAGAAGTACGAAAATGACGACATTCCCCAGGAGAAGGTAGTAAGGATTTACCAAGAAGAACTGGCTAAGCTGATGGGCACGAGAGTGGAGAATCTTCGTCCGCGAGAGTTCCCTAGGTAAGATCGACGATTAATGACGTGGATTTTCTTAAACGACGTTTATATCGCAGTCGAATGATACAATATCTGCCAATGCATGACGATGACTAAATGGATAATATACACAACCGAATTAATGTCCTATGCTCGGATATGACACGAAATGTCAAGAGCAAATCATCGTTTCATGCTAAGAAAAAAAGCCTATTTGAGTGATGCAACTTTCTACGTTATCTAAATCAAATAAAAATGCTCGATGCATTCGAATATGACGTACATATTCGACTATACATCGTATTTCGACTATATATTTAAAAAAAAAAGATTTTTCTATGTGAAATGTAACTTGAAGTTGACGGTTTTGATGATATAATATTTATATGTGCGATTACGTTAACCGTGATTGATCATTATTGAGGACAGCACATGACCTCGATTGACCGTAGCGCGATCTTTCCACATTTTTTCAGTGGTACGCAGAGCAGTCTTCAAGGCATCGAGCGCACCCAGGAAGACATTCGATTAGCATTGGACGCTTATCACCGTGAGCTCCAAAAATTGAATGCCGCACCAGGTCAGAATCCCTCGATGACTGGACTACCAGGATTGCCTGGATTACCAGGTTTATTGGCGCTTCAGCAACAAGCTCTTCAACAACATCATCTAGCCGCGAATGGCGGCGGTGGTGTTCAGGACTTGAGTTTAGGCAAAGTGGATCCGCGCAATAAAATGATAAATGGTGTGTCAGAAGAAGAAAAAGAGAAAATGGAAGAGGCAATGAGACACGCCGGAAGTGCGTTCTCTTTGGTGAGGCCGAAGCAAGAATCGACGGGTCCTCAATCGACGCCTGGCGGTTCTAGCGCAAGTTCACCGCTTGGCAATTCCATACTTCCTCCTGCGATGACACCCAACGAAGAGTTCTCCAGTGCGGCGGCAGCCAGTCCTCTTCAGAGAATGGCCTCCATCACGAACAGTCTGATAAGTCAACCGTCCACCCCAACTCATCATTCGGCCAATCAAAGACCGCTGAAAGCTGTGCTTCCTCCGATCACGCAACAGCAGTTCGACCTGTACAATAATCTTAATACGGAAGATATTGTGAAAAGGGTAAGGGCCACGGTACGAGTATTAATTGTATAATTTATTGTTTGTACTGTATCTAATCTCAAATTTTTTTCCTACTATTAATGTGCAGGTGAAGGAACAGCTGTCTCAGTATTCGATTTCGCAGCGGCTATTCGGCGAATCAGTATTGGGTCTATCTCAGGGATCAGTGTCAGACCTCCTCGCGCGTCCAAAACCATGGCACATGCTGACCCAAAAAGGTCGAGAGCCCTTTATCCGGATGAAAATGTTCCTCGAAGATGACAACGCCGTGCACAAGCTCGTCGCCAGTCAGTACAAGATCGCCCCGGAGAAGCTAATGAGGACCGGCGGCTACGGCGGCCTGCCTCGTAAGTTTAACTCAGGTCAATATAGATGTTTTGTTATTTTATTATCAACGTAGTTCGGGAGCTCTAGTATGTTTATCAAGCACGACGTCATGATAAGTTGTCGTGTATCTTGTGATGAAAAGCGACTTTTAAATAAGCATGACATTTTTGTAATATAGAAACGCAACTTTACTTTATTATAAAATGAGTTGAAAATTGCATTTATATGATGTTTGATAGAAGTAAAAAAATTGCATTGTTTGACGTCCGTAGAAGATGAGCTTTCGGACTATCAAATTTACTTTTATACTTGCTAAATTTTTTTAATCGAATTTTTTATTGTTACAGCTTGCGGAACACCTATGAAACCTATGCCACCAACAAAACTCGTTCAAGAACAGCTTCAGAACGCAGCGAAGGCGCAGGCCGCCGCTCAAGCAGCCGCACAAGCAGCGGCGCAACAGCATCAGCAGGAAACTCAGATGCAACTCGGCCCGCCACAACAAAGTCCTCAACATCCACAACATCCACAACCGCCACCGCCAATGATGTTGACACCACCTGGTCCTCATCATCCTCATACTCAACTCAGCATGCAAGAACTCCAAAAGAAACAACAGCAGCAGCAGCAACAAATGTCATTACACTCGCCACATCATCAGATGGCACCGTCGCCTCTTCGAAGTCTTCATCCTCACATTTCACCAAGCGTATACGAGATGGCCGCCCTTACGCAGGATCTCGACACACAGACAATCACAACAAAAATCAAGGAAGCGTTATTAGCTAACAATATCGGCCAGAAGATCTTCGGTGAAGCGGTTCTCGGTCTGTCGCAAGGGTCTGTCAGCGAGTTACTGAGCAAACCGAAACCATGGCATATGCTCAGTATAAAAGGTCGAGAGCCTTTCATTAGGATGCAGCTTTGGCTGTCAGATGCACACAACGTTGATCGATTGCAAGCATTGAAGAATGAACGACGAGAGGCGAACAAGAGACGACGTAGCAGCGGTCCTGGTCACGATAACAGCTCTGATACTTCAAGCAACGACACAGCCGAATTCTATCACGCGGCATCACCTGGTCCGGGACCTACTACCGGGAAGAAGCAGCGCGTTCTTTTTTCGGAAGAACAGAAAGAAGCTCTTAGACTCGCTTTCGCCTTGGATCCTTATCCCAATGTGGCTACCATCGAATTCCTCGCTAGTGAACTGGCCTTGTCATCGAGAACAATAACAAACTGGTTTCACAATCATCGAATGAGACTGAAGCAACAAACACCTCACGGCCAACCAGAGCCGCAATCGCCGCGAGAACCTGGTCAACCGTTCGATCCTGTTCAATTCAGACTGCTGTTAAACCAAAGACTGCTGGAGATTCAAAAGGAGAGACTGGGTCTAGGAAATGTACCTTTACCTTACTCTCCGTACTTTAATCCCAATCTAGCGGCCCTGGTAGGTAATGCATTGAAAGAACAATGCTCTGGTCTGGACCTCTCAATGAATGCTCTAAAGAGAGAGCCCAATCAAGAATTCGAAGACGAAGATGTCGACGATGCGATGAGTAATCTAGGTAGTGAAGACTCGGAAGGTTCGGCCAGTAGTATAAAGAGAGAACCTACAGAAACACCGACGGCACCCACGACAGTCAGGTCCAATAGAAGAAAACCCGCGGCACCACAATGGGTGAATCCGGAATGGCAAGAACCAACGAGAACAGGCGATGAAGTTATCATCAATGGAGTTTGTGTGATGCAGACGGATGATTATGGAGTAAAAAGAGAGGCTGAAGAGACCATAAGAGTTGAACCGACACCAGTGCAAGATCGATATGAAGAAGATGCTCAAAGCGATGTCTCTTCCGTGTCTGGCAACAATGGAGCCGATCGGGACAGTCCGCTTCCCAGTCCAAAATCTGATCAAAACAGTCCAGCGACATCGCTCAGACCGCCGTCAGCGCAACAAACGCAACAGTCCACGGAGGAAAGTCCGAAGGACGTGGTGAAACACGAACCGGAGGAAACGTGGGATTACTAAGACAATTCAAGGCACAAAATTCCATGGGATTATCCGCGAGCTCGGTGTTTCTTCTTCGGACAAAGTTGAAACTCGAGCGGAGTGTCCGACGTGTTTCCAAGGTCGTATTGTTGAAATATGCCAAAACACTTTATAAGAAAAGACGTTCCGCGAGGATTACCGGTCTAGTTAAGTTTTAAATGACAAAACCAGCTATAGGACTCGATCGTGCGAGTCCTGCCTACGACGAGGGCATTATCATAATGAGGCGAATGTGAAGAATCTAAAAAGATGTCATCAAAGAGGAAACGAGAAGATATCTTGGTTAATGGACGAGCGCGAGGAGAACAAAACGATCAAAACTGAACGGAGCTCAATCAAAAGGACTCATATTGTGACGTTTTTTATGGGGCAAGTGTTACGAAATTAGTGTCGGTGCGCGCGGGTCAACGGCGAGATCGTATCATTTAAAGGACTGTGAAGTACAACGGGGCCGGCTGTGGAAGGACGACGGGCTCTCGTTGCAATTCGCTCGAAATTCGAGAGAACCCCGGCCGCTTTCGCTTTCGGATGACACCCCTCCCGTTGATGAATGATCGATGAGGTATCATTCCAGAGGAGGGGAGACTAGGAGCGGACTAGATAATGTATGGAAAACGGAGGTGGTCCGGGTTCGCCACAGTGCAATCTCCCAATAACTAATTGTTAGATCGAATTATTATTAATTTTTAACGACAATTTCGCGCGACGGAACAGCCGATTAATAATTATTGCATAATTGTGATTCATGTTATTGTTTATACTCGCCTCCCTGTATCCTCCATAACGATTAAGCTGTTAATGTTGTACTTCTCTCTCTATTTCCAGTTACGTACCTTTTTATCTCTTTCGGTTAAGACTCGACGTTTTCCCTTTTCCCTTTCTCTTTTCCTATCCTTCTTGCTTATCCGTCTATTTATACAATTGCGAGAATGATCACTTAAGACCGTTACCAATGTTATTATTATCACTGCTATTATATATAATTACAAATTATTAATATTATTATTATATAATTATCATTATTAAATATTCTCAGTTGTCAAGAGCACTTGTCATCGATTACTATTTTTACGTTGATATGTTGAACGGCGTTGCAGAATGTAAAATACCAAAAAAGAAGTAAATTTATTCGTTCCACGAGATGATTATTTAAATTTCCTTTGTCTATTTGTTGGAAACTATTAGCTGCACTAAAATCATTGGTGATGAATAATGATTATAATTTTTAATGATTATTATTTAATATTCTTTTTGATTATTATTATTATATTATATTTATATTACTATATTATTAGGCTTATGTTATTATCATCATCATCATTATTATTATTATTATTATTATTATTATTATTATTAATCTCATTATTATATCAGTAATCATTATTTTATTATTAGAATCATTGTCGTGACAACAATGTGGCTTATAAAGCCAATGTGATAGAGCTTATATCGCGATGATACATAAAGAGAAAAGGCGTGCGAGCAAAAGACGAACAAGCACGCCGATTTCACTGAACGAAGCGAGAGATTGCGCGAATTCGTGCGATTTCTAGCATATGTAAATATCTGTACAAAGGAAAAGAATGGAAGAAACTTCGGAATACGAAACAAAGAACTACACATGTATACACACATACATACATACACACACACACACACACACACACACACACACACACACACACACACACACACACACACACACACA
>Ga0157363_1001455_pt1 | contig 19768 bp, 11 predicted proteins | sample AttsexASBM1_FD_111477 | JGI IMG/M metagenome (GOLD analysis project Ga0157363, IMG submission 111477) | Fungus gardens microbial communities from leaf cutter ant in Ribeirão Preto, State of São Paulo, Brazil - Atta sexdens ASBM1 | ecosystem: Host-associated > Fungi > Mycelium > Unclassified ... | reverse complement strand
ATTATTGTTGCAAAATGTAATCACGACTTTATTTAATCAATGCCTTTATAACCTTTATTATTCGTAATTCACGATATTAAGTACGTATATACTATATATTATGATATGCTGCTCTCAATAGATTACTAAAATCCCTAAAATATTCCTTCCTTCGGGAAAGACTTGAGAATTCCGTTTACGAAACAAGGAGGCCTTAGAAAATCGAGGAAGCCTTCATGGAGGCTTCCTCCATCCTTAAAATAAGGATTATGAATGCGGATGATAGACTGTGCATTCCAATGAAGCTGTCATTATTGATTAAAGACTTTTACGTACATTATCTATCACACTATGACATACTATGACATGAATCCTAATAAAGCGATATCAATGTTCGAAAATTAAAATTCAGATCACACAATTATTGTTCTATGTCAATCCATCAATATCAACCACACGTAGTCCGTAATATTATCAGTATTTGTTAGTACTGACAGTATTATTGACTGTATAGGATCACCTAAAGAGAGATACTGGGAGCTTTTCAACAAGTGACACTGTGTAACACAGTGATCTTTCATCTTTGTTTAACATTGATGAACAACAAGGATATAATGATTCACTATGTTACACTGTGTCTCTTGTTGCAAAAACTTTCACTACTTAATATTCTTCAATATTGCGCTCTTTTTGTAATAGAACATAGACGTCAAAAAATTATTAAGATAGAGAACATTCTCTAGACCGTTTTGTGTTTATAGCTAGCGATTATTTTAATCTTCAAAGTTTTCTTTAACAATATCAATATTAGGATAATTCACAGATGTTTATGGGATAATTACACATTTCTTATTTCATAACTTTATACATATTATTGAAAAAAACGATGTACGTTCTAAAGTCTTGTTTGATATGAATTTATAGAAACATTAATTATTTTTATAATATATGTATATATATGTATATAAATGATATTTACTAATATGTTTATATTATTACATAAGCACATTTATATTATTATATTATAATATAGATAATATAGATAATAACATCTTATATTTATAATATTATGTATTTTCATAAACAACAAGCTTCTTACAACGTATTTCCAACTGCACGAATGTTTTTCTCACAAAATAAAATCTTCGAAAAAATTTAGGAATGTCGCCAGTCGCATTCCGATTGCTTAACAACAATCATACTTTAGTCTAGGGATAAATTCAAGTAGATACCTACCTACGTAATTAGAGACCTATACGCGTTTTTACGCGTAACATAGGTACTCGGGAATACTTGAATCATTCTGGCGCCAACTAGATATTATACGACTTACGAAGCGGCTACTTGGAAACGCATGTAACCGCGTGTGCACGCGAGTCTACCACCGCGCTCTCCGCGTGCCGCACAAAAGATTTAGAGAAGTTGCGGCTGAACAAACACCGCCGGCGCAAGAGCACGTTCCACCCTTCGGCTTTTCCTGGTCCTATGCCGTGCCCGTTATATACGCGAGCAAATGCCGCGTCTCTGCGTGCACGCGGCACGCCGCGTCGATATAAGACTCATCTTCGACGGAGAGTCGTTTACCATTTTTTTATCCACCAGTCAACAACGTGGGCGAGTTGTCGAGAACTCCACGTATCTCAGACGGACTCGTGTATATAATAGATAATTTTTAAAACCGAGTTACAGCGAATCGGCATCCTCTGATTTGTAGGAACGTTTGATGTTTTCCTCGATTTCGATCGGGAGACCGATATTTTCCAAATTTTTAGAATATTTAACTCTTTAGCATGCTGGGTATATCGAAATCAAACAAAACTGTTATTTCTACAGACTGAATTATTCCGTAAAATAATACACGTGAATTAAAAGCGAAATTTCTAGTGTGAAACGCATGGGAAAAAAATCTTTAGCAACAATCGCATGAAAAAAAACGTGTCAATGGACGAGAATGGACAATGAAAACATAGATGTGTGTTGATGACAAATAGCGAAATTAAAAGTCGTCGATTCGGATGAGCGATTCGTATTTCGTTACATTGTCATTTCCCCCTGTCTAATTTGCGATATGAACGTTACGAATAACTTTTTTATGCGCATTTAACGAGACTACAGTAATACGCAAATGATCATTTTGCAAGCTCGAGTTGCTCTCGACCTTTTTTAACACATGGCGCGAACAGTAACGTGTGAATTGTTTTGTTAACTTTTACTTGTTTACGCCCACGCGCCGCTACGTTTTTCGCACCATCGTCCAGGACGCGCATGAATTCATTGTGCGAGATGCATTTTACACTATTTATTTACTATTTGAATCCTGACTGCTTGAAAAAAATACATCAGCGCAGATTTTTAATATCAATCGCTCGCGCGAGTTGTTTTTGGAGTAATATAAACAGAGATAACTCCTTGTAATGAACTCTGAATAGAAGGTTAATAGACAAAAATGTGAGATCCCTTGCATCATCCCCATGATAGTTTGGTCAACAATCTACAGAAGTGATTCGTAAGAGAAGCGAAAATTTGGAAACGTTGAACATTGATTACTCTTTCGGCAGAAAAAGCAGCTGTTGTAAAATTCTTTAATATGATCATTCCTTTAATTCATCATTAAATCTAAACGTATAATCCTTTACCCTCTACGGGCGGTTGCATAGTTGCAACGTTCACTTTCAAATTTAATTCGGGATCTGTGTGTCAGATTAGAAATACTTCTAATTTTTCAATAGTAGAGTATATCGATAAATTTTCCACTTGCAAGTCATTGAACAAAAGTAATAAAAAATCGTTTTTTAATAAAACAAGATGAGACTGTTTCTAGAGAATTAAAGAATATTACAAAAATTATATACAAAGCTATTTTTTCTGTTCAACTATCGTATCTGTCTCCTTTCTCCCCCTCTCCCCCCCCCCTCTCTCTCTCTCTCTCGATCAAGCAGCTTCCTACGATCGAATGAATAACCATGTTGCGCCGTGCCGGTCAAATCCTTCGTCGCGCGTGGCACACTAATCGCGTGGACGCGGACGCGGACCTCGTCAGCTCGTCACCTCGTCACTGGAGCACTGCCGTTTAGCTTCCGTTTCATTTGGTCGGAACACAGATCGGCTGTCTAAAAGACACGAAGCAACAGCCAAGACAAACCTTAAATGCTTGCTAACCAAACAGTCGGAATTAGCCGCGTTACGCCGCCCACGAGAGACGGAGAGGAAGGGAAGGAGAAAGAGAGAGAACCGGTGCTTTCACCGTTTACTCCTCTCCACGGCTATTATCTCTCCGCTGCTCCATCACCGATCCTGCCTACCACTTTTCGACCCCCGTGCTGTCAACCATAACAAAAGTCGGAACGCTTTACGAAGTGGCCAGTTTCTGCAACTAGTAACGTAATCTCTGATAACGCAGTTATGCCTTTCTGTAGCCGTTCTTGCGAATCATGTTTTCGCAAGTCGCAATTTAACGTCATAAATTCGCTTCAACGTAAGAAACAGTATTGTTCTAGATATTTGCGATATAACGTTCAGATTCCGTTTCATGAAAGAAGTCATTCTATGAGAAAAGAAAAGTAAATCTGTTTTTATGTGATATTATCAATTATTGCGAAGTCTTATGATTGATCAGAAACGAACAATTTTCCGTTATCGATTTTTGCGGGATCTAGTCGATTAATACGTACCAGAAAGAAGGGATGTAAAATGGAGTGCGTTGATGGCAGTCGAAAAGGTGACAGATAGAACACGCAAACTTCACTAGAGAGCAAAGCGAGATTTGAATCGACGCCGGTAGATTTATTTCTTTAAGCCAGACAATGAGGAAGGAAATGCGGCTGATACGTTTTCAAGAAAAATAAACGACTCGTGGTCGAAAGAGGGACGCGCGGCAGGAGGCATGAGGAAAGCGACGGGACCGGATTGTGCGCCACCGTTTGTTTTCGTCCTGAACGAGTCGGTCGCATTGTAACGTAACTAAGCTCGAATCAAAATATTAGCGACGTTCCGTCTATCGTAGAGAAAGAGAGAGAGAGAGAGAGGGAGAGAGAGAGAGAGAAAGAGACAGAGAGATTGAGAGAGAGCACGCGCAATTTTAAGAATGAAAGACGACCTGATATGGTGCTACCATCTTCAAGTATTTAACGTTCAATAGCTCAATGACATGGCAATACATCATGGGAGAAACAGAAATGACTGTCAATCTTAAAATCAATATTTTATTGATTACTTTTATCATTTTTAGAAAGTGGACGAAATTATGAAGCAACAACAATGGATGCTTTGCAATTGTTTAATACAATTGTTTAATACAAAAACGCATAAATTAATTATGCGACTCAGTTAGAACAGAATAACGCTATGTACTGTTTCAGATAGAGTTAGATTAAATGTAACTTTTTCCGTCTTGCTGAATGAAATAAAGCAAAAACGCCGACTGCTCAATGTCCTGCAATCTCATTTAGCCGCAATTAGTAACATTGTGTAATTGTCACTAGGAAACACAAGTTTACACAGCCGATTAGTAGCCCTCGGATTGAATGCAGATGTATAGTGTTGTATCAACAATTTTGAGAATTGGAAACAACTTATGTCATCGTATGCACAAAAATGTCTAGTGATTTTACAATTGGGAAGCAATAATAAGAGAAATATAATATTTATCAAATCGAAGTGAATCGGTAGACGACATAAATAGATTGATATCTTCATGAGGGATGAGATAATAGACTGCCAGTCCTTGTCATTTCGCGCATGAGATGTGTCTTCATTTAATCTGGCGCTTGTGAGCGCGTTCTTTGGGGATGCTGCGGATTGATTCGCCGCATTACGTACACGGTGGAAAGGCGAAACTGCGCAACCCTATCTGTCGGTGCCAACCGCGGAGTATCACTGTGCGGCGGCACATCCAGATAATCCTACCCGGGCCGGGCCCATTGATATGCTGATGGCGGGACTTGTCGCGTGAAATTGCCACCCGGTATGAATTGTTCGCTCGAATTCCGCTTCGGTGCCAGTCTATCTCTCTCTCTTCATGGCTCATTCCCCTCGCCTTCCGTCGCTCGTCGCCGTGTGCGCGCGGCACAATCCTATCGACGGCCCCGCAGGTTTCCTACGCTTTTAACGGCGAGATTCCCGAGAGAGCCGCGACAGAGAAATCCATCCAAGAGACGAGAAAATCCTCCCCGAAACGATAACTTGCTGAATCGCGAATCACTTCTCAGACATCTTGGAATCCAGAATCGCGACGGAATGAATCTTTCGACATGTGTGAATTCGTAGAATTGCTTTCGCGATTTTTAATTATAGTTCGTGGGTTAATTACGAAACATTATAAGAGTAGGTAAAACTTTGCAAAATAAGGCTGGGATTTGGTAATACATATATAAAGAGCATAAGTAACGTTTTCGGTAAACCAAAGATGAAGGATCAGTTGCGTCGGCCGGATTTTCTTTTCTTTCAGAAGCGGTTTGAGAAACAGCAGGCGCTGCGCACAACGCCTCAGTGTTTGTTATCTTTATGCGATCGCATCGCGGCATGCATCGTAGCCGCGTGCGGAAACTTGCGGGAGCATAAACCGATTGCATCCGCGAGACACGGTGCAGAAATTCGGCGGTGCGGCGCGGATAAACAAGCGGAAGCTCGCGAAAATTTGGAGGCCACGAATTGTCGAACGTCGCGGAAAACGCAACCGGCGATCACTTTGCTGCTAAAATTCGACTCGTGTATCCCTCGATAAACGTATGCGCCAACGCGTTTATGTATTTGCAAATCCATCGCGTCTGCGTGAATTTTAATGAGACTAATAACGAATGATTCTCTGAATTTGAAGAACGATGAAGAACTAGACTTACAAATTCCTATGAGGAATTTTCCAATGGGTTTGCCTAACCATGGGTACTTATAGTAAATACGATAGACATCCCAAAGGAAGGAGACTCCTATCTTGCTGTAAATTCTCATGGGGTTTTTCATGGGATCCTAGAGGACTATAAAATTCTAGGAGCTTGTATTGTAGTAGGTACCTATAGGATTTACGCAGCATGCACATATAGGATAACATAGGAAATTTTTCTACAATGTTTTACATAGAAATCTAGGGTATCCAGTCCAAAAAAAGGCTCTTATAGAATGGCATGAAAAAAAGAATGATGTGCACGTGCAATGATGCAATTGGATCTAAATGATGATATACAGGATATTCCATATTTGGGACTATTTTCGTGTGCAGATAAAGTAGACTAAACTGAGTTCTGTATCATTTTGCAATTTTCACAATAGTTGGTTTTTAAAGATTGCCGAATAAGGTAAAATTGACGCAGACAATTTTAAGATATTTTTCAGAGTTTCTTTATGATATATTTTAAAGATGTTTTTCAAAGAATTCTTAAAGATATCTTAAAGTGTGTCAAGTATGCCTCGATTTTGGACATTCTGCTCATTGAGTATAATAATTGCAAAAATTGCAAAATGATAGAGGATTTTTCGATTCAGTTTAATCCGCTCTATCTGCACACAAAAATAGTTCCAAATATTTTGAGATACCCTGTATAGTTCCAAAATAGTCATAAATATTCTGAAATACCCTGTATACTCTATGAGATGCACATTAGAGTGTGTATACCAAATGATATAAGCCAACTGATGTAATTCCACGCGAAAATATCTAAGATAATTTTTCTATAAATCCAAAAACTAAAAGTCACGTGATAAACAAGGTGTGGTGACTCAAAACAGTCATGAATATATATTTTTCTTATGGCAGTTAGGATTTTTTTTTACCCGACGTGAAATGTATCTTGTTTAATTAATTATTATCGTGACTTCCAGTTTTTGTGAGTTACGAATTATTTTTTCAAATTGATAGGTACCCATAGAAATGCGGAAGGATTGCCTCATGGGAACTAAAGGCCTATAGGATTACACTTTGACATGTAGGTGCACATAGGACAGAAGAGATGTACATACGTCATCCTATGATAAGTATTTTCTATAGATATTTTCAGTTCTCATGGGGCACCTTTCCTTTATCTTATGTACTTCTATATGTCAAACTGATATCCTAAACCTTTTAATTTTCATGGGGCATTTGTCCACATTCCTGTGGGTATCTACATTACTCTTTTTTTTATTTGCATTCCTATGAATGTCTTACATACCTATATATGCATGTTGCGCAAATTCTATAGGTAACTACAGAAGCTCCTACAGAATCTTATAAGTCCTCTATAGGAACCCATGAAAAAATCCATGGGAATTTGCAGCAGGATAGTTGGAAGTTGATTCTCTGAAAACGAAGCGAGGGGGAGGATGCGCGATGAATTGCGGTAATTGGAGGTTAATAGTGTCTGTTTTCTTTGAACACACCGATACGTTTGGTTTCTGAAAATTAGAAACGGAAATGGTTTCGGTGCGGCGTCTCTCGGAGCGGCGCATTATCTCTTCCTTGAGCTCCGTCCCTTTTTCCACGACGGCGCCATTTTCCTGATGTCGGATATCAGCGAAGCGGGCACGAGTATTGGTTTACACTCGGCTCCGTGTGGGTTCGAAGGTCCCGAGAATTAAATTTCACCGCGCTATATAAACACTGCCGCCGTTGACCGAGACGAGAAACATACGGAATCCGAACGGAATACGAGTGTTCTCCTCGAGTTAATCGGATCGTACGATGTGCATCTTCGTGTAGAGTCGCGCTAGCAAGGGTAAGAGCGCTCAGAAGAAAAAACTATATATTTCATATCATGGCAAAATTAAATTTTGTTTCGAAACTATCGGACCAAAACTATTTCAGAAATCTCATTACATTTTTCACTATGCGATAAAGATTATTTACAAAATTATTTTGCGAATCTCTTGATTGTATTGTAGAATTAAAATTTTAAAGTTTAATTAGTTTACCATAAATATATATTATGATATTTCTGTTATCTCTTTCTCTCTGTCTCTCTCTCTCTCTCTCTCTCTCTCTCTCTCTTTCTCTCTCTCTCTCTGTTTTTAATTGTATAAGTGCGATTATTATTTTTCAAATAATTTTTGATAAATATAATAAGACTTTCTTTATTTTTAATTTGTGTTAAATATCTTGTTAAAAATATATATGCAATATATCATATAATAATACATATATCAGAAAGATAGATATTAGGGCAATGTATTAAAACGGAGTATTGTAAGGTTAGCTTCATTCGCGAAATATCTTGTACACAAACTTGTGTTTTTACAGAGAAAGTTACAAAGATAAAATATTGATACAAGTAGGAGTTACGGGAAAACTCAAAACACGCAAGGAACTTGTCAAACAATGGCACAGTTTTGGCGAAGAAAACACACGAGACAACAAATGCCGCGCAATTCGTAGACACGAATTATTTGCACAAAATACCGATAACGTTAGTCGGCCCTATTTATAACATTTCGTATATGCGTCACAATGTACTTTCTTTCGCGGAAATTGCGATCGATCGGACCGATTAATAAGACGATGACGACAACGATGTCATACCAAAATAAGAAGTTTATTGTTTCTAGACGAAAAAGAAAAGAGAGCTTAGAGGGGCAAAGACGTTCATATCGTTGAAGAATCCGGTCGCATGGGATAGGTCAAGAGGCATCGTTTATTTTGAAAAGTTTTGAAATTTTCCAAACACGTCCGCGGTACAGTACAAGGAAAATATTTTGCAGCGGCTGTGCGAGTCAAAATATAAAACGTTATTCCTTAAAAATCTTAAGATGCATGAAATGTCGCGAGTAATGTGTATTTATGGTACGTTTAAACAAAAAATGCTCTTTACATTTATCGTCCTTATAATTAGAGCTATTTCTAAAATCAATACAGAGAAATATTGTGTGCAACGAGATTAATATTTCATAAATTTAATGGTATTTTGGGCATTAATTTAGCTTCGATGATGGCGCCATGGTTGGAAGCCGATAATTATTTCAATAATTAATTTTAGTTCCGCCCGTTTAATCGATTTCGGCGCCTGGGGCGATAACAAATATGCAAATCACTCGTGTACGCCCTACGTCGAATCGACGTTGATCCCGATTACGAACAAACTCTGTTTCATGAAGCAATCTTATTAAGTTTAACGTCGACTAAGTAAATCCGGCTTTTTCAGATATTGCAGATGTATCCTGATCGATTGTTTGCGATGATCAAATAAATGAAGTGTTGAATTTCAATAAACTGCGAATTTATCTACGATTGATTAGTATTTAGGAATTTATCAACTAAATAGAAACGATTAATGACTTTTACTTTTAAATCTTTATTTTTTTCTCCTTGCACATAATTTAATATAACATTCTCTTTTATGGTTTATATCATTTTCTAAATTATTCCTGATTATTCTCTAAATATTAACAGATAATTCATTACTCAGCATATATTTGTAATAACAATAACTCTTTATTTTTATTAATATTAAACATCTTGAAAATCTTTCAAGCTAAAAAAACTTTTAATAAAATTTATACATAAGAGAAAAAAATATAAAGTTGTTATATCCTTATTGTATTATGAGGTAATGAATTTTGATCTTATCGCAGGCAGATTATAGATTGTGCTGCGAGAGCACGTCGTCCCTTCGATGCGGAATCCTAGATAGAATGCAAGCAAAAGACAATTAAACTTTCGCCAGAACTTCCAAAGGGTTTTGCATCTTGGTTTTGCGGCAGTTGGCCCGCGGGCGAGGGAAAGAGACCGCGTGGATCTAAAGGTAGAATGCCTAACAGCACTCGCTTGTCGTTCCATTTAAATGAAAATGAACCGCCTAGTCGCTTGGTAGAGGCAATGATCAATTTAACACTTGCACTCAAGAAAATACACGATAACGATCGCGCGAACGGAAAGTTATTGCTCCTCGTGCGTTTTTCGCATAAATTGCAGCAAAGAGAAATAACTGTTGACATGGAGCTATATATATGTATATGTGCTATTTGGAATGATTCTATACATACATTTTAATTTATTATACTAACAAATTAAACTAGACCGCTTATGTGAATAACACAAATAAAGGAGCGCCAATTATATTATCGAGGTTGGATTTTAATACGATAATAATATTTCTACATGAATTATTAGATACCTTATATATTTTCCTGTTCTTCAAACTGCATGCCGTTCTTGAATCGCAATCCTAAATTGAAGTTAGAATATTAATATTATAAATTAAATTGATCATTAAAAATTGAATAATAATAATAATCTTAAAATATTTTTAAAAATTTGAAGAAATTTAGAAAATATATTTAATAATTTATGTTGAAATATTAGGCATCAAGATCCAGCCGTAAGATCATATTTAATGTTCCTTTATTCATTTGTCTAATTTATTATTTTAATTTATTATTATTATAATTACTTACGAAATATCTTATGAGTTAAATTTTTGAATTGTTTATACGTGTAAAGAAAATAAAACTATTTTTCTTTAACGAAAATTTCTATGCGGCAGGGTTGAATATTGTGCTCAATGATTATAAATTTAGCGAAATCTATATAGATCTATACAAATATCAAATCTATACACATGCAGTATATATATATATATATTTTTTTTTCTTATTTTAAATTATACTTTTATTTTTTATATATTTTTATATATTTTATATATTTTTTATAAAAGCGAATATATATATTTTATGATAATTTTTTATATGTTTACACATACTTGCCATTTTTCTATATTTATAGATATTATTAAAATTAAAAATGTTGCAATATAGAATGGAGACAATTAAGTATGTTAGCACGCAGAAAATCAATCGCTTTCGATGACAAACTTGTTCTCAGCTTTCGCAACTTGATTTCAGTAACAAGCACTATATTTGTGTCGAATCAATTTAAATGGCAGGAAGTGGAGCGTCTAGAAGGATCGAAGGTATTTTGAGAACCTGGATAGCACGATTCGGACGGAGGAAACTTGACGACGAGAAATGGAAGGTGGCGACGTGTCCTGTCGAGTGTTTTCGCAAGGCGAGAGTCGAACCCTTGGAAAAACAGACGCTAAATTGAAAGTGTCGTGCTGCAAGAACGCGAGGTTGCCTCTTTTCCATTTATCCACGTGACATTATCGTCACAATGTCTTCCATGAGTTTCTTGGTCGCATAAATTTACAAATTATGTGATATTTAGGATCGATGAACATTACTCTAAATAGATGAAGAATTAGTAGTAAATTATTAAAATAAATTATTAAAATCGATATTTAAAAACAATAATATTCTACTTTTTTAATAATTTGATTAGAATTATTTTCTAGAATGATTTTCTAAAATATAAAATTAGTACATGTTGACTTTAAATCATTTTTATCAATTAAAATAAAGAAGATTAAGATGATAATCAACTGGGCAAATATATTTCGCAGTTGGCATTTTTTACAGAATTAAAAGTTTTCGACTTAAATTATTTCTTATATATATATAATCAACTAAAATATTTCGCAGAACTCATTTGTGAGATGTAGCTTCGTATTTAATCAGTGTAATACTAAATTATCATTTAATTCTTTCTATTATATCATATCAAGCTTGCACAAATGTTATCTTGAGTAGATTTAGCTAAATATAAAACATGAATATGGACCGCTATGGCTTAAATTTTAGCCCTGTCAAAATCCATAAAGCACTTCTTGTGAGTTGCATCATATAACAAAAACAAAAATATTTCACAATCGACGAATCTCACAAATAGCGTCAGTGCCATCTTTGAATTTAATCTGATTTCGTTGATATCTTTTAACAAAAAAATTTAAGAAATACTTGATAAGATGAGCATCTTCGTTGCTCGATGACGTCTAACTCTCGTTCTTTTTTTAAAGGCGCGCGCTATGAAATCGCAATCACACGGCTGTCTGAAACCATTCTTGTCACTGTCACCCTAAACATCCTCGACACTTGCTCAATTTTTAGCTGAGGCACCGCGCGCATGCAACTATCACTCGTTTCCGCAATTTCTGCTATTCCGGGCAAGATCCACCGAGATCACCACCTTAATCCTCGTGCTCGTTGTCCGCTTGGTATCGCGAAAAGTATCCGACGGCCGATGGCCGCGGAAAAATTCCGCATCGCGGCGTGCAGTACGGCTGGTCTCACTAACGGAGTGTCCAGAGCCCTTGCGCGAGGTGACGAGGGCGTGATCATGCGATCATTTACCGCACGGTTATTGGCAGAATCTCATTCAGGGCGGTCATATACGACGGCGTTCACCGCTCCGAGCGGATTGGTCCTACAATGTGGGCGGAGACACGCACGGCTCCACGATCGCACGGCCAATGGCGTAATACGATGTGTAGGAAACCTCGTGATTTTTCGAAGGCGCACGAACGGCGCAGCCGTCCTCCGGTCGTGCCGAGGCCGACGAGCACTCCGATCCGCGCGCGACGCCGAGCTCCCAGTGTGTTTTTACTCGGGGTTGAGTAAACTCCGGCCTGTTGTGTATCATAATACCGTGGCGTGCACACGCGGGTGCTAACGGGGTTAGCGTGCGTCCTCGCGCTAGCGGCCGAGTCGCACTGTTCAACTGAATGCACCTTCGTTTCCTGCCTTTACCGCGGCCTCGCACACCCCGTCTTCCGTCACCGTGTCTAAGACGAGGATTCCCGGGATACGGTCAACAAAATACTATCACGAAGCAGCGGGGTGCGCCGCAGAGTCCATAAGCGACGACGCCGTGTTTTTTGGGATTTCAACGTGATCGCTCATTAGAGATCTATCGATCGAAAATACTTTGGATTGCGTGGTCCACCGTGATGCAGTGACGGCGCTCCAAGTGCATTCAAAGCGACAAATAAGTGATAGTGCAAACGCGGGTTTTATCATAATAACGAAAAAAAAATAATAATAATAACATTCGATTGAAAAATTAAGACATGAATATTAATTAAGAATGTTTTATTGTTTAACACCTACTTGCCAAGTCAGTGATATAAGTGAAACTATGAAAAGAGGACAATGATGCAGAATAAACGTAGAAGAATGATTTCGAAAAATAGCGATACTCTTTATCGAATATAAACTTTTATATATTATTTGTATATTTAAAAGATACCGATTTATATATACTTCTATTCGAAGTGAATTGTGAAGAAAGACTACACAAATGATTTATAATTCGAAAACGAGAAAAATATGATCGCTATTAATAGAACAGCTTAGAATTTCAAGGAAGAATTCGAAAAGTGATAAATAATATAATAGAAAACAAAAGACTGCATAAAATAAAATTTTGAATATAATTATTTTCCAATATAACGACATTCTCCCAGACTCTTTTCAACATTCACGAAGAATAATTGTGCGAGTTGGAGACGTTAAAAAAAATAGAAATATGTGCGTTAGAGAATCTCTTCTGGAATAGTGAAGAGACGTGAAGAGACGTGAAGAGAACAATCATCCCCTCGCTCCAATTGGAAGCAAGTGTTTCGATCGCGATCGTCGTCCGTGGATCATACTGAGAGCGAGTGCGCGAAGATGCACACGCTCTTCAGCGAGCAGAATGCGTACTATCGGCACGCGGCGACGGTACCGATGGGCATGGGCGCGCCGTCGTACCCGGCGGTCGGTGCTCCCGGTAGTTACTACGAGCAGTATCGATACGGTGGCTATGCGACGGCTACAGGATATCCAGTGTCAGGTATCGGACAGCAGCACATTCATCACGCCGGCAAGGATATGGTGAAACCACCTTACTCCTATATCGCACTGATCGCGATGGCCATCCAAAATGCACCCGACAAGAAGATTACGCTGAATGGTATCTATCAATTCATTATGGACCGTTTCCCATATTATCGTGAAAACAAGCAGGGTTGGCAGAACTCCATCCGGCACAACCTCAGCCTGAACGAATGCTTTGTGAAAGTGCCGCGAGACGATAAGAAACCCGGAAAAGGGAGTTATTGGTCCTTAGATCCGGATAGCTATAATATGTTTGATAATGGTTCTTATTTGAGACGTCGCAGGCGTTTCAAGAAGAAGGATGCGCTGAAGGAAAAGGAAGAGGCGCTAAAACGACAGGGTATCCTACCGGAGAAACGTCAGGAGGATGTTAAATCTAGTAATAGTCAGGTTGCATTGCCGCCACCATCGGACACTTCGACGAAGAAATTGGGCGCTCTGGAGGCCACCGGTCTATGCAAGCCCAAACGGGAACCGGTGAACGATAATCATTGCATGGCAGCGGCGGCTGCGGCTGCTGCGGTTCAAGCTAGCAAATACGGCCTGCACAGCCCGATACAGGAGGATAAGACGACGACGGCGACGGTCGCGGCCCCTGGTCAGAGCGTTATCCAGACAGCTCTGGGTCATCAAGTGCACCAGGCGCACCAAGTGCACCAGGAGTCGATCCAAGACGTGTCGATGGCCGGTCTAGATCCAACCAGCTTCAGCGTCGATGCACTAATGACGACACGGGAGAACAATGCCGGTCTGATGACGCGTGATAATCAGCACCACTCGCACCATCCGCATGGGCTCCAGCATCCGCATTCAATTATGAGTAGCAGGGAATCCATGGGCAGCGGTAGCAGGGATCTATCATCCGCGGGCACCACCACGACTACCACGACGGCAGCGGTGGCGGCGATGATGGCCACCAGCGGCTACGGACATACCAGTACCGTTTCCAGAGGCAACGCCTCGCCACCTGGCACCATGTACACACCGTATTGTGCACCGGCGGCCGCCGGATACGCCATTATGGACCATGAATACAACATAGCGCGGAACCACGCGAGCAACGCCGTGGGTCATTCGCAGTGGTATCAAGACGCCAGTCCCGACACGGCGATCTATCAGGATACCCAATCTCCGAGCTGCCAGCTTTACAGGTACGAGTACCAGAATGAGTAAAACGAATACCTGAATCGTTCCACATCGTTCAAGAAAATGTGATGCTCATCTCGAGATCCCAATTCGATGATGGAAGTCTCGTGCTCGTACGATTAATAAACGCAAAATCTGTTTTTTTACGGAGAACGGAGAGAGAGTTTTTATATATCAATACGATCATATGATAAATAATAAAGAAATAATACAAGTTATTTTGCTGTAAATCATTTTCATCATATGACAATTGTAGAATTCAGTTGCGATTGTATCCAATTTTTGTATCAATGGCACTAGTTGCATTTAATTTTGTCATACTTTGTTATACATTATTTTGTAAAAGCAGTAAGCAATAGATCATACACTTGTAAACAATAAATGAGACTACAATTAATTTGCTGATTTGATATTCAAGTAAGATTTAATATCCTTGAGTAATAAGCACCAAGTGATTACTACAACAATACTTAAAATAACTAATATATAATAAATAAATAAATTATTGTCACCGTTTCTAAGCATTGTTACATAGGATTTTTCATAACCTTAAAAAAAATTCATAATTCCAAGAATTTCTATTATATTATCTTTGTTGATGATTGGCGTTATCAAAATTTCTTGTAGAAAATTTTTAATGACATAAAATAAACAGCTAGATATTATAAAATGAAAAGTGTTACTACTCAACACATTACTAAAGAGAATTATTTAATTACATAATATTTTATCATCATACATTTTTGAAAATTTTAATACACTGTCTGGATAAACAGGGTGTTAATATATAAAAAAAGTAGTCACAGTATCATCGAGAATAGTGGCGAGAATAGTTAAATTCATTTTTTTAGACATAGATAAAATTACAGAAAAGCTATATCTTCAGAACACGGTCTGATCTATCGTAGGTCCAGCCCGCCGACGCCGCTTTCGACGGGCGCGGCGCCGTCTCCGCCGCTTTATCACAGATATTACCAAGACTGTAATGCCGTCAACACCAGCGGTAATCTGCCGATAACGTTGCAGAAGTACTGAGAATATCGGAATTCAAGGTCCCATCAGCGGAACCTTGAAGAGCATCACGGCGATCACTACGATCCAGGTTTGATTTACGTGAAGCAAGAATGGATTCCCACGACGGACGAGCTCGCCAAGGAATGGAACTAGAAAGGTCGTAATGAGCTCTGGTAAAAATTGTAAATCTCTCGTATAGTTTCTCGTATCGGATCGTATCCTCGTATCGCGTAGAAACGATAAATAGGCGATTAGCTAATACGACAATTAGCGTAATAAATCGTCATGTCTCTATAAGGGCATCGTTAATCAACGAACAGTCTTCTAGGGCTAGAGCTAAAACTTCTAACGGTTTCTACCGAAATTTCTTCGTGGAAGTATATATATTAATATCGATTTTCTTCATTATTTAATATCATTATTTTCTAATTTAATATCATTATAATTTTTAATAGTCTTCATTTAATTCGCATTTACAAAATACATTTGCTAAACGATTTGTAGAGTCGAAAAACTGTATGAGATGTCAGATTAAACTAGAGAAATTCGCGACGAAAAATTTGTTCAAAGATTCCGAAAACTGTAAAATCCGAATAATTGAATAGTTTGCTTGAACTGAAAGTTGTAAAATTCACATAAAAATATTATTAGGCACTGAGACCCGTCTTGATCGAATATGATCTTCATCCCAGCATGATGCGTAACATACATAAAAAAAACGTATGTATGAAAAAGAAAATCAATCTTTAAAAAAAGTATTAAATTCTGAAACACACGATCATAAAAGAAGGGCAATGATAGACAAAACGTAAAAATCGATGTGTGAAGAAGAAGAAATTCGTGCCACGAAATTAATCGAACAACTAATAGTTTTATTATATTAAACGAACATTTCGAAGAGACTTAATGAGACCTAATGAGACTTTCCTCAGCAAAGCAAAGTCAAAAAACGTTTCAATCGTATATATTTTAATGAAATTTAAAAACTCCGAATTCAATTTTAATCAGTAAATTTCTTCTTCATGCACGTTAATTCGCTTTTTTTTCGACAGCATTGTAAACTCAATAATCGCACGAGTTTTCTTATTTCTATCAAAAGCCTCGCTTTGATGAACGAAACGCGAATGAAAGTTCGGGACAAGAAAATAAATGCGAATTTCAGCATAATCGCTCTTATCTACGCAAATGTTGAGACTGATCGCTGACTTGATGAATTTTTATTTCTTCATCGCCGTTTTCGCGCCCATCTGTGCAAATCATCGTAGATCACGTGAAATCCATAATAATACTGAGACGTCTGTTTCGGACAGATAGCGATAAGGACGAGTTAGAATTATCGGTCTACATAGTTCGGTTCGCGCGACTCGTATTACGATGTTGAATCTCGATATTCTACAAATGCGATCACATTTCTATGCGTTTCCGCTCCTGCCAAGACACCCTTGGCACGGGTTGAAAAAGTTATTGTTTGCTTTGCATGGCGCGTTTTGCATCGAGTATTTCCCGATTCCGAAATGTCCGTTTTTATTGCATTGCGATCGTGATTATTTCCGAAGCGATCCAGAATTTTGCGCATTTAATGCGACACTGTATCGTTGAACACGTAACGATTGTAACGAACAGCTTTGGGGAAACAAACGGGTATATATCGGTAGATTGTTTTATCGTAAATAGAGACATTAACATTTTAATATTTTAAAATGGCGAGTCTGCGGAATTCCCTCTATTAACATTTAATAGGCTTATTACTACTTCTAGCAATTACTTCGGCAATATGCAATAACTTCCTGTATTTATTTACACTTGCTTTGACAGCAATACACTTGCGATTGATTGCAAATTAAATACCGCAAATTAAATTTTAGCGTGAATGTTTTAATCGACGGAAATGTAAAAGGTGATAATTGTCGCGATTTCAAGATAATAGAAATGCGAAAATAGCCTAATAATGTGTATAATATGCTGAAAAAAACTGATTATAGTCTTCTAAGTTTTCAATGTCGACGATGAAAATTTATTGTGTTTTAATCTTCACCTTGAGAGGAATGTTTGAAGCTGTCACGACGACGAAAAGCGACAAGTATTGTAAAAAGAATAATAGCTTTAGTGATTAGTGAGATATTGTACTTTCTTCGCAAAAAATTGCATCGCGTTCTTGTGCATTTAATCACGTGATAACCTTCCTCGATACCGGAGATTCGTGCGGTATTCTATGAAAGAGAGAAATGAGATATATATATATATATATATATATATATATATATATATAAAATACACATAGGTATATTTATTGAGTATAAACACGGATCATGTGAATAATAATTAGCGTTAATAATGCTCGAATCTGCGTGTATATTATTACGAAGAATGAAGCATAGATAGAATAAATAGAACAAATCTGTATGTATACATATATATCTATATGTGTATATATGACGTATATATAACAATATATGCACGTATATACTTGTACGTGCGGAACATTATTGATATTAATATTATTATTAGTACACTATTACGTATCAGTACGTAAGACACACCTACGATACGAAATAAACGGAGAAATCTCGAATTATGTTTTGCCTCTCTTTCACATCCCGCCACGAAATCCATTTGCAACACACGCATCACCGTTTTGTTTGCACGGCCGTGCACTTACGAAAGTATTATCAGTGAAAACCCGTCGAATGTTTATTGCTTGCCGCTCGTGCGACGTTTCATGTTTGGACGCGAAATATGTTTTTATATTTGTACTTATTGGCGGAACTACCGGCGGAAATATTGATGACCGCGTTGTGAAAATAAGCTAAGTAGACGTGAAAATAACTCGATGTTTAATTGTTGCTTGCATCCCGGCGGCCGACCATCATCCATCGTTGCAATTTTGCTCAAGAGCATTATTCGCGCGTTTATCGTTTTATATTCACATTTATATTTATTATTTAATAATTTATTGTACTTACACGTTTTGAAAAACAAATATTTAAAAAATGTAGGAAACTACTTAATCGTGTATCAACGAAATATGGATTGTTATGAGTTTATACATGCTGACGTACTAATATTTAAGAACAGAACAAAATTGGAAAAAAAGTTCAAATGAGACTCAATTCATTCGCGTAATATTCGTAAAATCGACACCGTTTTTTCTTTATTGAATCTCCACGATATTCTTTTCTGCAAGATTTTTTTTTGTAATATCTTGTTGAAAATAACGTTATTACTTGCATATCGCTATATATTTTCCAACCCATAATTCTACATAATTAATTTCTCACATTAATCCCCTGTTTATATTCTTCGTGATAAACGAGCGGCCCAGACATTTCCGCGTAAAATCCGAGCGAAATTGTTGACGATGAAAATGATAGAGCTAAGTTTCGCGGAATCCTCGATAGATTAATGTCACGTCTCGTAAGTAACACGAGAGCGGAAACGTTTATGCCGCTTCAGCATCCACCAAATCGAATCGACATTCCATCTTTTCCGCAGGATTTACGATCGCACGAATCTACGCATCGCGCATCCGCTCGTTCCCAATCTGTATTAGTCGACTATTAATTTTAGTAACGATCCGAGAATCCGTTATCCCGCCGAGGACGCATTATAGCTGACCGAATTAAAGCCCTAGATTTACAAGAATAGCTTAAATGATCGTCAAGTTTGATCCGACAATCATATCTAACTATATTATATTAAAAAATTACTAAGCACTTATTGAATGATAGACTAATTAGATAAATAATTGCAGTCGAAATAAGGAAAGCAGTCAATAGATGCAAGACATTTGTGTCATGTAAAAAATTTAAAGGAGTGCAAAAATGTAATTTTCTATATATCTTAATTCGTTACTAATGACGATTTTGATTTACGATCTACTTGTTGCTACAAATATAGAATCAGTTCCTATTTTAGATGTTATGAAACTAATTTATGATTCTTTAACCAAACCAAAGTT
>Ga0157363_1001454_pt1 | contig 19771 bp, 25 predicted proteins | sample AttsexASBM1_FD_111477 | JGI IMG/M metagenome (GOLD analysis project Ga0157363, IMG submission 111477) | Fungus gardens microbial communities from leaf cutter ant in Ribeirão Preto, State of São Paulo, Brazil - Atta sexdens ASBM1 | ecosystem: Host-associated > Fungi > Mycelium > Unclassified ... | reverse complement strand
TGGTGGATGGACATGAGGTAGACACACTGTTGTAGCATGGACCGATGTAGTAGTATATATAGAGGAGCAATGCAGCGAGAGCTCCTTGTCGAGTTCTCTTGTAATCCCCCACTCTTTACTTGATAGCCCTACTGAGAGCTTTGCTCGTTGTGAGATCATTTGTCCTTGAGTGACGAGTGGTTGCTACAACAAATACAAGGTTCTTTTACTTGACTAACTCTAAGGTCTTGTGATTGTAATACTTATAGAGGAGCTTACATGTCTGTTGGCAATTTATTTTGGAGTCCATTATCTATGAGATTTTATACTCAGGTTCTCCATCAATTATGATCAGTACAGGAGCTAGTTATGTTCTCTCAGAGAAAGTATTAGAAACAGCAAGTTCTAATATGGAGATATGAAAGACTGAATGAACAGAGTATATATACTCTAGCAAATAGAAGGTAAATAGTAGAGTACTAGGGTAAGAGATGATTTTGTAGGGTCTAAGATATTTTTCAGATAGTTTTTTATAATTGAGCCTTAATAAAAACTTTATCACTTACTTTGAAATCAGATATAGGGGAATTGTTACATACCAAGTCCACCTGTTTAAAAAATACATCACTGTAGTAGTACTACTTTCTCAATGTCTCTTATACAAGCCTGTCTTCTATGACAGCCATTTTTTTCACAACACATTCTCGTAGTGATGATGCAACCATCTGGATATTACATCTTCTATAATGGGGATACTCTTATCTGACTCAGTCTTCCATGGCAGAGTTCTTACTTCTGTCAGTGTCTCACCACTGAAATCTCTGCTTGGAGTGATAGAGGCTATACCACTGAAACTCCAAGCATCTCCTATATTATCTACTTGTAATTTGCTAGTCTGATAATCAATGAAGATAACTCTTATTGAACTTGATCTCTAATGTTCAATGGCAACACATCAATTAGTACTCACTTCCATCTTGGACTTCTTTCTTTCATCTGAAGTTGTGACCATGTAGCAGACAGATGGCACAGCATATAAGCTGAAGCCAAGGTCATTCAACAAGTTCATGCATCTCTGAGCTAATCCCATGGACTTTCACCCCCAGTGTGAACCATGCCTAATAGAAATGTTGTATATTAGCAGACTTCTGATAATGCTGTTGAGCCATGGTGATCTTAGCTTTTGTAACTTATTAAGATTTATAGCAAAGTTGCAGGCTTATAAGAATATAATATTACATTCAGGGTGAATAGAGATGTTTGGATGATATCTCTTATTAATAAAGAACAGGGAGATACTGGTAGTAGCACTAGAAGCATTATTATAAGAGAACTTCATAAGTAGCAGAAGTTTAGACCAGTTATCTTGCTAATAATTATGATATATACAGAGATATTACTCAAGTGTCTAGTTCATGTATTCAGCTTATTAATTACCTTCAGGGTGGTAATCTGAAGTAAAGTAAAGCTGCATGTCTAAAGTAGTACCTAAAAAACAAAAAAAGTTTGATACAAACTCTAAACATCTGTCAAAGGTAATATATAAAGAAACATTATGTTTAGAGAATACATGAAGAACAAATAGACATACTAGGTCTACAGATATTATGGTGTTGTGAGTAGGAATCAAAATTGTCTGTTTGATGAGCCAGTTAATAATAACCAAAATGATATCAAATTCAGAGAATGATAGGAGTTTCTTGATAAAGTCTATAAAAATGAAAGTCTATAGTCATTTGGGGATGGAGAGCTACTTGAAAGATCCATAGGGCTTATAAAACTAGAGTTTGGATCACATACAAGTGATATAGAACTTATAGAATTGTTATATATTAGTATAGAGGCTGGGCTAGAAATAATCACAATGAATAAGTTTCAGTGTTTTGTTCTGACTGAAATAGCCAGCAAGAATATGATTATTATTATACTAGAGAACTTATATATAAAGATTACCAGTAAATATTATGTAAATTCTGCTATCTAGACAGAGAAGACTATCAGCCATCTATAAGGAGGCCACAAGTTGTTCTTGAGTGAAGATGAGTTTAAAGTTGTGAGAGTTGAATATAGTATAGTTAGTATTTCTCTCTTTAGAATAAATATCTTACTATCTAGTAAGAGCATCTGGTTTAGTGCCAAGATGACCAGGATAAAACCTAATAACAAGGTTGAACTGCAAGAGGTATTTGGACTACTATACTTGTTGCTGGGTCAACATCTTGGGTTATAACTCAAGTCTTAGAGATAAGACAAAGGCACACTCTTGTATTGAGTAATATAAGAGAACTTGATAGAGTTCCAAATATAAACTAATTTATCTTATATATTACAGACCATGATTTGTGTGCATACTATAACTAACGTATTCTAAAGTTTATAAGCACTCTAAGACCAACATACTATTGTCATATTATATGATAACATTTGTTCTAAAACCTTCTATATCCTTTGCTGTATCACATGATTGTGTAATCTGTGACTGTGACATGTGGCACACTTTTTTGTCATGACTTGTGACTTGTTTGACTGTCACATATAACATAATATGACACTTTTTATCTAAGTCCAAAATAAAGAATAGAAAAGTAAAACCAAAAATAAAATAAAAGAAGAAAATGAAAAATAAAAATAAAAGAGAAAGAAAATAAATGAAAACCAAGTCCATTATCTACAACTCTGATATCATCCTCTCTTTTAAGATTTCTTCTCTAGAAAAACTTAGTCCAACTTCTCCTTTTTTTACCTTGTCTAATTTCTCTTTAGTTTCTTTAAATATTCATCTTCAAATTTTCCATCATCCCATCTAAACAAAATTTTTGCTGTATACTTCCACAGTAGCTTACTTCTCTCAAACTTCTCAGTATTTAAATTTAACTTTATCTTTCATACTTTTTCTAAATTTTTTCTTCAAACTCAGTTACTACTTCCTTTGTATTTTCTAGATCCTCCTTCTTTTCTAATATATCATTTTCTGTAGTAAATCTTTTCTAATGCACTAAATATTTCATTACCTCTTATACTTTTCTTTTATTTAAGATTTTCTCAACTTCTCATTCTTTTACTCCATTAATTTCAACTGGTTTCAGTTTCTCTAATTTTTTGCCCCTTTATTGGTTTCCTATATCTTACTACTCTACTAACATTTACCACTAGATGAATTCTTATAGAGGCTGGCAACTTCAACTTCACTGTATTCTTTGATACTACTTCTTCTATCACATATAGCTTTACATATCTTTCTGTCAACTTCTTCACTGGTCTTTTCTTAAACACCAAATTCTTTGTACTCAACATCACTTTATTACCTTTCTTCCATTCTTCTACTTCTCTTTGTCTCTTATCAGCTTGTTGCTTTATTTCTACTTGTGTTTTTCTTAATACTATTCCAGCTTTCTCTTAAACTTTTCTCATTCTCTCTGTAAGCTCTGTTGCTTTCTCTACTTTCCCTTTTCTTCTTATGTCTGCTCCCATTCTCAACTCTTTTATATAATTTGCCATAAAAGGTAATACTTTTATTGTTGAATGAACTTTGTTGTTTACTATAAACTTTGCTGTTGCTAACTACTCTGATCAATCTCTCTGTTTATACTTTGTAAAGAACCTCAAGTACTGATCTAACTTTCATCTGTTTTATCTGCCTATCTGTCTATGGATGGAATGCTATTGACAACCTTGTCTCAATTCCTAATATTCTATTTAACTCCTTTGTCAACTCTGTTGCAAACTGGGGCCCTCTATCTGATATCACACACTCTTGTAATTTATATAGCATCCACACATTATCTCTAAATAACCACACTAACTTCTCTGCTGATATCTCTTTTGTCATTGCTATAAGATATGCTATTTTTGACAACTAATCACACACTACCAACATTGTATCCTTTTCTAGCACTAATGGTAACTTTGTAATAAAGTTCACCATTAAGTATGGCTTCTCTAGTACTTTATTCATCATCAACTTTCCTGCTGGTACCTCTATTCTATTTTTTATTCTCTGACACAAATTGCATCTCTCTCTATATTTTCCAATATCTTTCATTACTTCTAGCCACCAGTAATTCCTTATCACTAACTCTGTCATCTTCCATCTACCTTTATATCCAGCTACTAGTATATTATGGTGCAACTGGATAATTTCTAATCTCAGCTTCTTATCCTTTGGCATATATACCTTCTCTTCTTTCAACACTAATTCTCCTTCTATCTTCCACTCATCACCTCTTAACATTCTCACTCCTACTTTCTTCATTTCTTTAACTACTTTTACTACTTCTTTATCTTTTGCTCTTGTTCTTTCTATTTTTTTCCACCAACATTGTTTTTGATCCCTCTACTACTACTTCCATTATTTTTCTAATCCATTTCTTCTCTATCAACTTCTGATTTTCATTATTATTTTTTACCTCCACCTTCAAATCTAGCCTCTTACTCAAACCATCTACTTTTTTCATTCTAACTCCTAGTACATGTTTCAAAGTAAAATCAAATCTAGATAAAGATAAGGGTTATCTAGTCTGTCTCTGATTCAAATTCTGTGTCTTCATAAAATACTCCAAATTCTCATAGTTGGTCCAGACTTCAAACTTAAATTTAGCACCTTTTAACAAATATCTTTATGCCTCTAATCCTTTAATCACTACCAACATTTCTTTGTTATGAATTTCATAATTTTATTCTGCTTTATTTAATGACTTGAAAAGGTAAGCTACCAGTCTCTATCTTCTATCTATACACTCCATCAATAAAACTCCATTTATTGCATAATTACCTCTATTCTCATCTTCTCATCTAAATTCAGAGCTACTAAAATCAGTTTTGTGATGAACCTTTTCTTCAATGCCTTAAACAACTTCTCTTGTCTTATTTTTTACTCTCACTTCTGTTCTTTCTTTGTCAACTGTTACATACCATCTGACATCCACATACTTTCCACACTTCTAGCACAGATCACACTCTATTCTGATCACCCATCAACTTGAGGATTAGACCCTGCACTTCTCATTAATCCCATGGAGTTCTGAACAACATTCTCCATGATGTCTAACAACCTGGAGTATACATAGCAGCAGAGTATTATTAGGTTACCAGTTTTGTTGACATAAGTCAAGCAGAAAAGAGGTTATGCTAGAGTGCAATAAGAACTATGCAACAATAGCCCTTAACTGCACACTAAAGAATTCAAATAGGATGATATCAGCATCAGAAATTGATAGAAGATGTAGAAACAATAATATAGAAAATGATTAGACACATAAAACCCTTAAAAGAGCTCTCATGAATATGAAAGGATGAAGTTAGGAAGGATGTTAAAAGGTATATACAAGTAGCATCTGCTTGTGAATAATTTTTCTAGCTAACACACTCCTAAACAGTGAATCTTACACTGTATAACAAGTTTCTTTGGAAAATCTAGTACTATCTATCCCAGATGATACAACATCACCTCTCAAGTCAAACCTTATGTACTAATAATGCTCACTCAATAAAATAGAAGTTAAAACTGGTCTTGAGTAGGGGTATTTGGATGGAGGTTCTCTCTTTTACTCCTTTTCACTCTTGGCTTATGTATTAGTCAAAAAGTACAAAGAATAGAACTAGAGAATGAAGACTAAAACTATCATGAAGCTCTTTGAGGCCTCATAAGTACATAGCTGTTTCTTCATCTGTAACCCAATATTGATCTGATGATTGATCTCTACTTGTTAGAATCCAGTCTATCCTCTCTTTTCTATCTCCTACTCATTTTTCCATTCTAGACTCTACTGGATTCTGATCTAGTGCATTCCTACCTTATTCAACCTTTTGAATGTTCATTACTTGGTAAAAGGCCTCCATAAGTGCATGCTCTTTATAGCTAGTAATTTGCAAGTGTTTCTGGTTCCCAAAGATCTCTTTTATTTGAGATCTAGTTTGGTTAATAGCTACTATATCATATCTTGACTATTTTTTGCTTAAGAGGACCTAAACTTGTACCATCCTCTTCTTCCCATCTTTATTTCCTACAAAAAAAACTAATACAGTCTGTGGTGACTTTAACAGTCAAATATATTCCTTCCTTGTCTACTTCTGAATAAACTCTCTTACTTCCTCTCTCTCTTCTCTAGACAAGGGATAGATTTTCTATTTCCTTGGTATAAACCCCTTCTTTAAATCTATCACATGGTTTCATGTCTTTCTTGTCAGTATTCTATAACTTGCTTTCTTCCCAAAAACTTTGATCTACTTGTGGAATTGTTCTGGTATTAACTTCTTTGTCTCTTTCTTTTATCTTACTGCTTTTTCTTCTTTATTCCAAATCTTCTACTCTTTTACTACTTTCTTTATCTCCATTTTCTTTCTTTTTTTCTGCTTTTTCTTCTTTTGCCCCTTTTTCTCTTTCTTCCCCACCTGTTCTCCTTTCACTTCTTCTTCCTTCTGTTTTTGCCACCCCAATTTTCCTTACTTTGGCCTCTACTGCTTCCCATATCTATCTAGACATCTTGTCATTTTTACCTCCTCAGTTTGCCAATTGATCTCAGGATTGTGATAGGCATACCATAATATTTCCAAGATTACATTTTACTTCTGTTCACCAATCATATCTATCTCCATCCTTTCCCTATATCTCTAATAATAAACATTAACCTTCATAGTATGTTCTATCAGCCCCTTCTTATTGAACATCCCATCCACATTTCTCACATAAATATGTCTTTCAATCTTTTTCAACTTGAACTTCTTCTTTCTTGCAAACTCTAAACTCATCACCAAACTTGTCACTTTACTATCCAGCAATACCTCTACTGTTATTTCTTTATGCATATCTATTTTTTCCAGCCCAATTTTCACTATTGCCTCTCTCAATAATTCTCCTTCTTCTATCTTTCTTACTTTTACTGGTATTTTCTTCTTCTCTTTTATTTCATTTATTCATTCTTCCTTCAATTTTTCTTTCCTTGAAACTGACTTCCTATTCTTCCTTTATTCTACTCCACTAGGTATTCCCAAATTCATCACTCTACTTGTCAATACTTCAAATTTATTAAGGATCTTTGTGATAATCTCTTCTTTTGCCTATTTTCTATATTCTTACAGCTATGGACAATGTGCCTAAAGTCTCTGCAACCAAAACATTTCCTTTCCATTATTGCTCTCTTTCTATTCATCTATCTTCATCTTTCCCACTCTTTCTGTCATCTCCATTCCTTCTCTGGTCTTTCTTCTCTTATTCTTATTTCTTCAATCCTCTTCTATTTCTTCTCTTCTATTTTCTCCTTTTTCATTTTACTTCTTTCTCTCTTCTACTCTCTGCAATTTCTATTGAATCTTGTTGCTCTTTCATACTATTGGTTGATACTAACAGTCTTTCTCTATATCTGCTTTCCCTTGTTGCTTTTTTGAACATCTGGATATATTCATCCATAGTCTGCTAACCTTGCTCAATCTCCTTTAACTCCATTACCTTCCTTGGTTCTTTATCCCCTTCTCCAAATTATTTTTTTATCACTTCCAAAAATTTCTCCACTGTTTCAAACTCTAATATTTCTATTTCCAAATTTTCCATCACATTTTCTTTCCAAACATCTGCCACTTCTCTCTGCACATATGTCAAAACCCACTATACTTACTCCTTTACTGTTAATCCTCTTATTCTTATCCTCAAATATATATCTTGCATACCATCACAAATCCTCCTACTTTACTAGCTTCTCTATCAAACAAAGGTAGTGTTGTCATTTCTGCTTGAAATCCATTGCTGGGTTTTGGTTCAGCTTTCTTTTCCTCTAATAATCTTATCTGTTCCTATATTCTCACAATTAACTTGTTTCTTTGTTGTAATAATGATAATATTTGTTCAACTGAGTTATATTGATCCAAGTTGAAGTTAGATAAGAAAACAGGATCAATGTTGGCTTCATCTTCAAAATCAAATTCTACTGATATATCTTCAAATATTTCAGTAGCACTCTTCTTGTCCACCTTACTATCACATTCATCCCAACCCACAGATAATCTCTTCTTCTTTATCCACACTCTCCAATCTCTTTTTTTTTTTTTAAATCAACAATTTATTACACAGTGCATGAAGGCAGACCATGGTAGCTACTTCATAGCTATGTACAAAAGAAACAGACTAACAAGAGGACTAAAACTAAAAGAAAAGGAAGAGGAAAAAGAAAAGTAAAGTAAAAAGGGACTAATCGAAAAGAAAAGGAAAGAAAATAGAAAACCAAGTTCCACTTGGCAGAATACATTAATTGTCTGTAAATGTGAAAGCATTAGGATTAGTGATCAAGAACATGGTGAAATGGTTTAGTGAATCTCTTCTTGGGTTCCAATACCTGTTGAATCTTCTACACTTATGAAGAATGTGTCTTCTTAACTCGATAGGATAGTTGTTACAAGGATATTTAAAGTCTTCATTGGGGAAGAATCTTAGCTGATATTCACCAATTGGGGCATGATTGGTGATGGCTCTTGTAGCGCAAGCACATAGCGAATTGGAATGGCTGAAGACTTGTAGCCAAGGTTCTCCTTTGGTATACACAGGTTCAATAATATTGAGATTGTCATTTACTAGGTCAAGGAAGTGTTTTCCTTTTCCATCCAATGCTTGGAACATTATCTTCCACTGGTTAATGATGTCTTCACTGTCAGTTTTCTTGCAATAATCCCAAGAGATCTTGCACAGAAAAGAGGGAGTCAGATTGAATGATTTGGAATCTTTGTCAACATCATTATGAAACCTCCATTTGAGACAACTAGGGCATTTCCAGAATTCAATGGAATTTTCTTGATTAGTTTTGAAGAAACAACACAGCTCGCTAAGAATAGCCATGGTGTGAGATTGGTATGGGTGCGATTTGCTATCAAATATTTTCTTTGCAGCATGGATGGAATCAGTGACAACAATGATTTTTGACACTCCTTCTTTAATGCAGGCTTGATTGATGCCACAGCTAATAGTGAACAATTCTGCCTCCATACTTGTTATGAACGCTGCATGATGAACCGTTTTGATGAGAGGATGGTTGGCTAAATGTATATGAGATATAGATGCAGTAATATTGTTCTTGATGCTAGCATTGGTTTCAACTAAGGCCATAGATGGAGAAGAAGAGATTCGGAGAACCATTTCGTCGAGTTCCTGAGCATATATTTTGTCTTTTTCTTTTTTATTAACTAAATTAAAAGAAAAACAATCTGAAAAATTGTCAGTTATACAGAAACCAGGAGTAAACTCTGGGTTAAGAGGAGAAAAGAATGGGAAAATACCATAGACCTTATTACATGAGTCAATTAAATGGCCTTTGGTGATGTTCTTTTGTTGATTCGTAAGAGATATGACTGAGTGGGGGTTGTGTTTCATGAATGAATTGGGTAAGTCATCCATCAGGTTTCTTATGATGTGGTTGGTAGGAAGCACAAAGGGTCAAATTTGAGATTTTCTTGCAAGTTTTTGAAGGTGGAATTTAATAAGGATAATTCCAGTGATTGCTTTGATGCCTTCAGTAGGCAAGGTTTTGAATGCCCCTAAAATCCAGATAGTAGCTCTTCTCTGCATTTTGTCCAAGATTTTCATATAGTACAACATAGAAGCATTGTTGTAGAACCAGAGTTGAAAGCCGTATAATGCTATAGGAAGGATACAGCATCTATACAGTTGTCGTTTTTGGATAGGGTTGATTCCTCATGACAAATTTCCCAAAAGCTTCATACATTTGACTATAGATATCACTTTGTTTGAGTAGTGGTCAATATGTTGGTGAAACGTTAGTTTTTGGTCGAAGATGAAGTCCAAGTACTTCCAAGTATCCTTGGGATGTAAAATAGGGCCCCCAATTGGCAAGAGGTCTAATGGAGGAGGATTAAAGACTCCATGCAATCTGTTGAAATGGAAAATTTCTGTTTTTGCATGTTCAATGACGAGACCAAAGCTGTCAAGAAGTTTTGAAAGTACATTATAACTACAAAAGAGATGAGAGTTAGAAATGTCTAAGGATTTGTTCTGTGTGATAATGAGACCATCATCCACAAACAAAAGAATAGAAATTGGAATTTTAAGATTTTCAAGATGTTTTTCAAGAATGTGTAAAAACAGAGAGAGATATAAAGCCGATAAAATAGGAGAAAGAGCAGACCCTTGGCCTACTCCCACATTGACTTTGAAATTAGGAGAAGATAAGTCGTTCTATAAGTAACTTGTTTCCTCTTGACTAAATAATTCACAAAGAAAGAGGAGACTTTAGACTCAAGACCCACCTTCTCAAGAATGAGAGTGAGAAGTCGATGGTTGAGTGATGGGAAGAATTGTAAGATGTTGAATGCAAGAGTACTTGTTGTTTTGCCTTTAATCCATCCTGAACAAACAATATGAGTGAGGGTGACACCGGCATCAGTGGTGGACTTGAATTTTAATCTACCTAATTGACTCAGATGGATAAAATCATTACTTGTAACCATGAATTGAATTCTTTCTGCAATGACTTTTTCAATGAGTTTCCCTAGGGTATTAAGGAGGACAATTGGATGAAAAGATTTAGGTTGATCATATGACATCTTGTTGGGTTTGGGTATTATCACAGTAGACGAATACTTGAAGTAATTCGGCCAGTGTCCTAGATTGATGTACGAGTCAGTAATGTTGATGATATTGACAAGGCATTCATCTTGTTTGACAATAGACTTCAAATGACACCAGGTTAACTTGTCAGGGCCAGGCGCTAACAAGTCATTGCACTTGTTGATTGCTTGATTGAATTCTTCCTTGGAGAAAGGGTACTATTGCGAAGTGGCTTTGCACTCAATTTCACTAAGGATGTTGAGATCAACCTGGCAATTGAGGGCAGTATTGAATGTGCTATGAAGTGCATTCCATAGACTTTCTGGTGAGAGGCACAGGCAATCATTGTGTTTGATGGCTTTGATGGCAGGAAGTTTGCATCTACTAATCCAATTCATTAGTTCCCAAGGACCACGACTTTTATTCACAACTTCTTGAATTTTCACATCAAAGAAGGATCTCTTGACGTTCTTAATTACCTTCTTGAAACTCTTCCAATTGTTGAGACTTCTTGTCATTCTATAGTTATTAAGAGACTGGCTACATTCTTCTGTCTACCATTGTTTGGAATGTTTGGAAATTTTTGATTTCTTGGCATTTTTTGTCCATGCTTGGTCAATAATTGCCCCAAGTTGATTAATTATACATTCCAATTTTTCCGTGTCTCTAATATCAGACATGTCCAAGTTTTTGAAGTTTGAGATGATTTCTTCAATAAAGGCAGTTTCCTGGTCGCTTTTTGGAGGAATTGAAAGTTTTGAAGTGCAAATAACCTCTTTGTAAATAGGGATATCGATGGATAGAGGAGTGTGGTTGGATGACAGATGACTTTCAGGAAGAATAGAGTGATGATTGAGTTTGGACAACCCATAACAAAGGAACATGAGGTCGATTACAGAATTTGCTTCTCCTGTAGTATCAGAATACCTAGTTGGACAAGGATTAATAGGAGTTGATAGAGTGAGATTGAATGAATCTGCTATAGTAATTAAATCGTTACTGATAGAAGAATGGAATGGAAAAGACAAGTTCTATAAACTATCTCTAATATTAAAATCGCCTGTCATAAGGAGAACATTATTGATGTTAACCTCAGTATTCTTAGGATACTTTAAGGCAGAATGGGAAGAATCAGAGTAAACATTCATGATATAATAGCAAACGTTATTGTTAAAGAAAGAAATGAGGATGATATCCCTGTGATTAATAATGTCTTTGTGGAGTAAAAAACGTAGAGACAAAAGATGTATGTTGATGTAAACAATGACTCTTGGAGAGTCCGACCTTTCTGAGGGAATCCTGGCAAACGATATCCAGTTTGGATGATGGTTAGTTCCTATAAGAGGTTCTCCATCATGAATAGAAGAACTAGGGATTTTATGAATTTTGGACCAAGGAGGTTCTTGGATGAAAATGATGTCGAACTGGTTTTGGATCTCAAGGAGGGTGTTGACAATGAGGGAGTTTTTGCGAACATTTTGCAAAAGAATTTTGAGGTTTTTCACAATCATAGTTGAGGTTTGCCGTTCACCTCAGAATGAATCGACTTGGATCTGTTATCATGGATCTCAGCATATTTTTTTTGTTGCCACTCCCTATTAAATCTGTGTCTCCAAAATAGACATTGGTTGGAATCCACTTGGTGATCTCCTTGACAGTTCGAGCATTTGAATGAATGAGAACACAGTTCTCCTTTCTTTTTTTCCAACCTCAGAGGGTTGATCCTGTCATTCACCTTGCAACACCACCTGAATTCGCAATGGTTTTCAGACTTGTAGGGACTATTGCATTTGACGTATTTTGATCCTTGAATTTTACATGAGAAAGTTGTGTGGCCCTATTTCTAACAATTCTTACATTGAGAAACACCTAGATTCATGTTTGCTCCTCAAATTGTCGCAATATATCTTTCAACATTGAAACATCTATTGATTAGCGTTTTGGCGTTGTTGCTGCTTTGGACATCCCAAATGTCTATTCATACAATTGACATGTCGGATTTGGAAGATACCTTAATTACTCTTGGCTTGGATGCTAAGGAAATGTTGTCAAAATTTTGATTCTGTTTAAGAATCATTTCAATATTGCTAGACGTAAGACATTCCTGGGAGTTGTCATGAGGGTAGAAAGGGATATTGATGATCTTGAGGTAAGACTTCGATTTTGGAAGTTGAGGTTCTTCAACCTAGAGAGTATTAATATCATTGGAGTTTTTGACATACTGATCAATGATTAGCAGGTCAGATTGTTGGGATACTTTACTAGTGATAACCATAATGCCCATAGGATCTGATCAAATGTAATCGACTAGAACTTCAGATTTAGCATTTTGTAATTGCCTGTTGATGTTCGCCACATGAAGAGCTGAGTTTTTCATGAAGTTGCTATTGTTATCCTTGTTCATTGGAACAATAACCTGCTTTCTAGAGGGATCTTTAGTTGTCATCTGAAGTCATGGTTTAGGCTTTGGGTTGCCTTTAACAATGCTGTTGACTTGATCAATCTTTTTTGCATTGAGAGCTGGGAATGCTTTCTTAATTTTGAGGACTTCTGAAGTGTTAGCAGACGGTTTAGTGGCCTGTGTGTATGACCTGGCAGGATTATTGTTTCCAATTGGTTTCTTGGTTTCGACTGAAGGTTTCTTGCTCTGGAAATATTTGGAAATGACATTAACTTCTCTCTTTGATTTAACTGGAAGAGAGGGCAGTGGGGGAACCTTATCAATAGTAACCGGTGCGGATTTTGGCATTTTCTTGCTGTTTTTACTAGTGGTCGGAGCAATACTAGGAGAGAATTTTGAAGCTATCTTTGCCCTAAGTATCGTAGTATCATTGTCAGTGTAAAAAGCATCCCAGTTAGCTTGGTACACAGAAGAAATAAAATTCCAAATGGAATCTCCAATACCATCAAAGTCCGATAAGTCGTTTGCATTGTGGGAGTTTACCTTTTTGTTTGAGATGTACCTGGCCATGAAATTGAGTGAGTCCTTAATGCTTTTAGTGTCTGAAGCAATTTGTTCAATGGACCTGTGAAGAGATATCAGGTGGAAATTACCACTCCAGAGTTCTGGTTTAGTAGGCGAATTGGGATCATATGGAAGTTGAATGTTGATGACGTTGTCATCATTGTCATTGGGAGCTGTGTCACGTTGTTGTCGTTTGCCTTGATTCATGTTGCCAGCACATTCCGGGTTAATAAGAGTGGCCTCATTGTTTCCATTCTGAGACCTCATGTTACCTGAAGTCTCAGTCGCCTTACTGAGATGTAAAGCCTTTTCCTGCTCTGTCTTGTAGGACAGAGCAGGAGATTCAACAGTTGGTTCTTGGTTGATATCCATACTATTATTGGCTATTCTTTCATGGTATATGATAGAAGACCAAGTCAAAGACATTGAAGAGTCTCTGGAAAAGTTCTTTTCAGTGGAAGAAGTTCTTCCTCTTATCTCAAAGCTGTTGACAGGTACGAATCCTGTAGAAATGTCCATCACTGTGCAGTTTGAAGATAGCACGGTTAGTAAAATGAATTCTTGTGAGTTAGATGTAATTGAAGAGCTGAAGGTTGAAGAAAGAATGAATTTATTCGCTGTATTTCCAATAGGCGCTACCATGCAAGATGGTGGTAAGAGGAAAAGAAGCAATGCACTCTCCAATTTCTTCTGGTACAGATCACATATTTCTATTCCACCTCAGATATCCTTGTTAGAATCTTGCTAACTTTATAGATTCTCTATCTTCTAACATCTGAGAATTACTAGAAATTAGGATAACTTGCTTAATAGTCTCCATTTCAGATAACTATCCTAGATAGCATACCTAGTATGTAACATGGTAGTTTATATTGTATTAGCTATTCTGAAAATTGACTAAAACTGACACTCTTTTCCACTGTTAGTGACAACACACCTCACTATCCTCTGATGGTTTCCATTTACTAATTTTTCCAAGTCCACTTCCAAAATATGTGACTAGTGCAGCACACAAGTTGAAGCCAAAGATTATTTCAACTCATTTTTCATATTCTTAGATAATAGTAGTTAAAAATAAATTGGTGATAGAAGTTAGCAAAACCTAAGAAAGACTAAATATTCTTGACTATTTTAGGCTCTAGCTAGTCTTGAATAATCCTTATTTATTTTGTTATCACATAATGAGACCAGAAGAAAAAAGAATATATTCTAGATAAGAACTTGCATTTCTCTGCTTCAGTATAAAGACTAGTCTTGTAGAGATATTTGAGTACTTTCTTGATATGCTGACAATGTTTGAACATGTTGTTGGAGTGGATAAGTATATCATCTAAATAGATTATAACACAAACATTCAAAAAATTGGAAAAGAGGTCATTTATGAATCACTAGAAGACCATGGGAGTATTGGTAAGACTAAATAGTATTATAGACTACTCAAATAATCCAAAATATTTTCTAAAGGTAGTCTTCCATTCATCACCATTGGCTATACAAACTAGATAGTAAGCATAGTAAAGATCTATCTTAGTATATATATAGACTTTGTGAGATAAGTTAAGTAGATCAGAGATGAATAGAAGTAAATAGCAATTCTTTTTGGAAATGTAGTTGAAACTGTGGAAATTGACACAGAGATATAGTAAACTGTCTTTCTTCTTGATGAATAGGACTAGCACACCATATAGAGATGAGATTGGTTGGATGAAACCTATGTTGAGATTTTCCTTAATAAATTCTTTTAGAGTCTCTTGTTCAGATGCCAAAAGAGAGTATATAGAGCTAGCTAGAGGCTGAGCACCCTCTTTCAAGTTGATTTGGAGATTATAAAAATGATAAGAAACAAGAACTTTAGCTTTGGCTTTACTAAATACATCAATGAATTCATAATATCTGGGAGGAACATTTGAAAGGTCAGGAGCTTCTACAAGTTGTATAAAGTTAGTCTGAATATCCAAAAAGTGAAGACATAGTTGAAACTTGCTAGAGCTTGGAAGTTTTGATACATATAGAAATACTATAATACTAATGATAGCAATATTAGGTTACTCAGAAGTAGATACAGAAGTCTTAGACATAGGTATAAAGACTGTAGGGTCCAGTGATTGCAGATTAGGAAATAATAGGAATATTAATGGTATGTTGGCTATAATATAAGAGAAAGTGAAAGCATTCCTTCTTTCTCTCTTACCACCATCTTGCATGGTAGCGCCTATTAGAGACCAAGGAAATATAATGCATTCCGCTACTACTATGAGCTTTAACTCTTTGAAACTTACACTTGGACAAGACATTAACATGGAAACCAATTCCATTGAAGCCATATTCGATTTGGATAACAATTTGGATGAGGTGAGAGGCCGTTCTTTGGACATGAGTATACACAGGTCTAGATCTCCCTCACTTTTGTCGAGCAAAAGTGGGGAGGAGTATCATATTTGAGTCAAACGAGATAGTGATAGAATGGACAAGAACGAGCCTGCCATCCCTTCAAGTAACTTCAGTCTCAAATACAAGACCCAGAAGGATCAGAATTATCAAGTCAGCAAGGTGGCTGACCCTACCATTGACATGAGGATGCAAGGTGGTTTGACTGCGCAACCTGCCCTCAACCAGTCTTCCAGCAAAAGTGTGTTCAACATACACCTTAATTACGACCCCAAATCTTGGGATGGCAACTTCTATGCCGTCTTTTTGCACAGCTCCATGGAGCATCTTGCTTTGGATGCCCTCAATGTTAAAGAGTCTCTTATCAGAATGAAAAAATACATTTCTGGTAAATCTATTGACAGTGCGAAAGCTAATGAAGTTAAGGATCTCAGAGGCATGGGTGAAGTCCTATGGGAATTCATCAATGCAGTTTACAAATCTCAATAGGACTCTCTTTTTGTGGAAAACAATACTACATTCAGAAGCAAAGTCAAAGCAAAGTTCAACCCTCAGCCTAGGAAATCCCCTCTTCCCAGCAACAATAAGAATGCAGCCAAACCGACTTATATCTCGCCTATGCCTCTTCCAATTCTAGCAAAATTATCAAAGGAGGTAAAAGAAATCTTACGCTCAGGCTTCTTCCAACTCGGTCAATAATAACAATACCTCAAGTATTGCTATGAACACTCTAAAGATCAAAGAAGTGTTCCCAAAGCTTTCAAATAAGAAAATTGATTCTATTCAAAAAGTCATCAATGGAGATGATGCTAAACCAAAGCCGAGGATCAATATGACCACTAAAGATCCTTCGCGTACACAAATCATCATTTCAATGACAAACAAATTAGGTAAAAGGTTCACCAAGGATTCAGCTTCTCACATCACCAATATCAACTGCATTCTTAAAAACATAAAGTCTAACATTTGTGCTGATTATATCAGTTCAGATAACAAAGGTGTTAACATTGTTACCAACAATGTTGCTTCAAGTTCTTATTTACAAGAAATTGAAAAATATGTCAAGCAGTCCCTCAACAACAATAGCAACTCAATTGCAACACCAAGACTACCACAATCTAAGTCTTATCTCAAGATTGTTGGCATCCTGTACTACACTGATAATTCAAGCACTCGCATTACTACTGAGGACATTGAATGCATCCTCAAGAACACTCACATTTTTAACGAGATCGTCCTCGCTTCAAGGCTGAGAATCATCAAAGTATTGCCTAAGTTAGATATGGCAATAGTCTGGATTGATATCTAGAACAACCAAAATGGCAACAACGCCAAGAAAATTATCAACAGGCGATTTAACATTGGAAATATTGTCACTACAGTTAGGGGTGTCAACATGAACCCTGGTGTTCCTCAGTGCAAGAATTGTTGGAAGTAGGGTCATATGGCTAGAGTTTGTAAAATTCAGGGATCAAAATGTACTAAGTGCAATGGTCTTTATCTCACGGATAATCATCAGGAGTTCGCTTGGTGTTGTAAAGCTAACTCTAAAATCAACCCACCTAGACTTGAAATGAAGAAGGGCAAGCTGTGCCCTCACTTGTTCAAATGTCTCAACTGCAAGGGAACTCACACCACTGACTCAGTTGAATGCCCATTCTGAAAACACCATTTCAACAAAGAGTGGCACACCAAGGAATACACTCATCTCCAGGAAGCTAGGAGAGAATCTATCCACTCTAACTCGAGCGAAGCAAGAAAATGATTTTAAAAGATTTAAGAATCTTTTCTCAAAACGTTTGCAAGAGCAACTTCCTAATCAACATTATTCTCGAAGTCAACCATAATTTCGACATCATATTCATCCAAGAACCATCATGGACTACTCTCAGGTTTATTCCGAGTTCTACGAATCCCAAAGGTGTCCCTTTATTAGGGGTTCCTAACCATCCCAACTGGCTTACTTTTGCCAGAAAACTGTCCTCTTCCAACGAGTCTCCAAGAGTCGTCACTTATATCAATATCAGACTTTTGTCCCTTTGGTTTTCGCTTAGAAAGGACATTATTAATCACAGGATCATCATTCTGACTTTCTTTTTCAACAATAACTCTACCTTTTGGATTATGAACGTTTATTCAGACTCTTCCCATACCGCCCTAAAGTATCTCAAGGATACTGAGGTGAATTTGTCAAATTTATTAATTATGACTGGCGATTTCAATATTAGGGATAGTTATTGGGATCCAACTTTTTCTCATCATTCAATATTAGGGATAGTTATTGGGATCCAACTTTTTCTCATCATTCTCACCTTTGTGATGATCTTTTAATTATAGCAGATTCTTTTAATTTAGAGCTTTCATGTCCTACTAACAATGTTCCCACTAGATATTCAGACTCTGATAGTGGTTCCAACTCTACCATTAATCTCATGTTCCTTCGAAGCAGTTTGAGAGAACTCAACAGTCATTCCATTCTTCCAGATTCATGACTCTCCTCAGATCACACACCGCTGATCGTCACGATTGACATTGCTGAAGAATACATTGATTCGTTCAAATTTTCCATTGCAAAAAATAGCGAAGAGGAATCTAGATTTGTTGGAGAAGTCGCGCGTGCTATCAAAAGCATCAACACTGATGACTTAGTCAACTCCTTCAAGCTAGAAGAAACAACTACATCACTTGCTTCAACAATTGATCACACTTGGAAAGCAAATTCAAAATGAATCAAGATTACAAAATGATCCAAAAGTTGGTGGAACAAGGAATGTAACAACACCTTGAACACATATCGATCTTCGAGAAGTTGGGAGAATTGGAAAGTCTTCAAGAACAAGGTCAAAGCTACAAAATGGTCCTTCTTCGATAGTAAAATTCAAGAAATCATTAACAAGAGATAAGGACCATGGGAACTCATGAATTGGGTCAAGAAGAAGAAATTACCAGCGATCAAAACAATAAAATACAATGGTCAGCAATGTTTGGATATCAACGACTTGTGGCATGCTCTTCACTCTACTTTCAATACGGCTAGCAATTGTCAAGTGGATACATCTACTCTTGATGAAATAAGTGACAAACCCACCATACCTTGGCCAGAATTTTCAAGAGAAGAGTTCAAATTCACGTTATCAAGTTATAACAACTCTTCTGCTCCTGGCCCAGATAAGCTTTTGTGGAATCACCTCAAGACTATCTTTGAAGATATTGAATGTCTTGATTCTTTCATCTGGATGGCTAATGCATGCATCAACTTAGGATATTGGCCGTCACACTTCAAGATTTCCAATACAATTGTAATACCCAAGCCTAACAAAAAGTCATACAGTTCTCCCAAATCATTCAGACCTATTGTTCTTCTTAACACAATGGGTAAACTTATCAAAAAGGTCATTGGAGAGAGGCTTCAATTCCACTCAGTGTCTAACGACTTTATCCACCCAAGTCAACTAGGTGGACTCAATTTCAAATCAATGATTGACACTGGCATTACTCTTACACATACTATTCGAACTGGTTGGGTTAAAAACTTAACCACGAGTACTCTCGCATTCAACATCGCTCAATTTTTTCCATTGCTCAATTATCAGCTCCTTTCTCTCATCATAAAGAAAGTAGACTTTGATCAACCTATCAGTTCCTTTTTCACTGATTACCTGGTGAATAGGAAGACAAATTACTCATGGACAAGTTTTTCTTCTCCCACTTTTAATATTAATGTCAGAGTAGGTCAGGGCTCTGTGCTCTCTCCCATTTTATCTGCTCTTTATCTTTCACTGTTTATCTATATCTTAGAAAATCAATTAAAAAACCTAAAAATTCCTACTTCATTCACTTCCTTCATAGATGATGGTCTTTTTATTTCTCAGAGTAATTCAATTGACATTTCT
>Ga0157363_1001453_pt1 | contig 19782 bp, 9 predicted proteins | sample AttsexASBM1_FD_111477 | JGI IMG/M metagenome (GOLD analysis project Ga0157363, IMG submission 111477) | Fungus gardens microbial communities from leaf cutter ant in Ribeirão Preto, State of São Paulo, Brazil - Atta sexdens ASBM1 | ecosystem: Host-associated > Fungi > Mycelium > Unclassified ... | reverse complement strand
TAAAATCATATTTTAAAAAATAATTCTTACACATTGTTTACGCTGACTTTTAATTGCTCTCAGTTTTTTTATTATTATTAAAATCTTTTTATTTATTCATATGTCATATGTTTGCTTATATCATTAAAAGTCCTTATTTTACTTAAGAATGTTCGATCTTATAAAAGTGAAAAAACATGATAATATTTTTAATTAATAAAAAAAATTGGAACAATACTTTTCATCTTTACTGTAACATTTAAAAAATAATTAAACGCTTGAGTAACGTTATGATTTTTACGATCTTCTCTTTGAATACGCTTCTAAAAAATCTGCGGCAGCGTTGCATTAAGAATGTTAGCAACAGAAATTTCTTTTTTACTTTGACCGTATAGTTTCATTACAATAACGAGAATGAAGCAGGTGGTTTCGAAATAATTTTCGCTTGCGCATTATACCGCTGCTTTTCAGACCGAACATTAAGAGCCATTTATGTCTTGCTGCTGCTTCCTGCCATTTATCTATTCTCTTTCTTAACCAATCTTGCATAATGCGAAGGTCACGTATTATTTAATTTTTATTCGCTCTGGCTGCGAAGTCAATTAATTTTTACTGGGCTCGATTAATACTTTTAACTTTCTTAATTCTTTGGTCTTTCTTCGTATAATCCGAGAGTACCATCTCATCGTACTGTCGGTGAGAAACTTTGAACTATTCTGCAAGATAGAAAAAGAGAGAATACCGAGCGAGAAAATAATTTCATTATCATGATAACGAATCTTTGAATACCAGCGAACTCTTGATTACTTTCAACGTTCAATTCTCATTTCGCCAAGTTGATCAATTTGACATCTACCGTGAGACAGGATAAGATTGCAATAGCTGGTGTGACTGCGATAGGAAATGCGTCTTACAGTTTTGTAAGAAAGTAATATGCAGTTCTCACACGATCAGCATTACTGCAGCGTAATAGTGCCAATAATGATGATAATCTTTTGTATCTTAAAAATCGAAAAAACCAACATAATTATAAAATTATTCTCGATATTACTGTCCTCTAAGATAATTCATGTTTTATAAATGATGCACGCATTTTATGATTTTATAATATATATTATTTCCTTCCTTCTGTATTATTAAAGTAAAATGTAAATACCAATGACCAATTCAATTTTTCCTGCTGTAACTTAACGTTTGATGACAGAATTTTTCGCATAGGATGAGAGATTCTTACTTTATGTGTTACGAAAGGCAGGATTATTCCCACGCAATTTTTCTGATCAGCCTTCTCTTCTGACCGCCGCTCTCATCGTATTCCCTAAATACACGGACCTGATATGTATTTTTAATCAGTGTTCGAATCGAGTTCACTTCCAACCTGCCTGTCTATCTCGCTCTTTCGACTTGCCACGCGATTCTTTCCCGCGGGACAAGTTCGCCGCACAGGGACCTTTCCGATGAAATTCGATATTCGCAATTTCGAACTATCGCCGAAATCGAGAAGCCGAGAGAATTTCATCCTCTTCTTTCTTACTATCAATCGATCTGTCGTTTCTCTACAGCCTCCTCGCGCCTCGTTCAGCCATCGTTCAGCCTCTCCCTTTAAACTCAATTTCTTTTGTTTCTTTTCATGTCTTTTGCTATGTTCGATCAACTTGTGTAAATAAAATGATCGTCAAATTGATTCGTAATTGAAGAACCATTTGCGAAAAGAGCACCCATTGTAAAAACAGAAATATAATTTTTCAAAGCGACGAGATTTAGTCTTTTTACTTTGCTAAGAGAAGATAATTTAAAAAATTTCTATATTGTTACTATATCTAAAAATACGAATGAAAAATATTCTACAGTCCATATTTTATTGTAAAATATAATTTCATTTTTTCATTCTTTTAAAAATCTTTTATTTTTAATGACACGTATAAAATACGCGTGATATAGTAATACGCTAAATCAAATATTTTCAACTACAATCAATTTTCCGCGGGAAACTTTTCGACTTCTAAACATTTTCGCCTAAATATTTTCGCGCATCCGGAAACTAGCTTTCACTCTGATTTGCGCGAAATACGATATCCGTTATTTACGTCGGACGCAATCTTGGCAATCCAATACGTCGCGTGCTCGCCGCAAACGTCTCGAATTTACAACTCACTCCCGAAAAGAAGCAATTCACCACGCAAACACGTACTGCCGCGGTGTTGATCGGAACCTTGTAATTAGCTGAATCGCAACTTGCGCTGACGGTAAATTTTGAGGTAGCCATATAATCCATTATAGGCGACAAAAGGTAAATAAACTATTGTCGCGTGTAAAATGCAATAAAGATTTTCACGTTCAAGGTTACTTATATACAATGAGTGCAACAAGTATTCACAGAGAAAATATTTTTTAAAAAACTTTATTTTTAAAAAGTAAAGTATTATCCAGTGAGAAATGAGTCATCGAATTGATGTCGAATCAATATAAATATGATGATTTCAATGCAATTTGACGTCGATTCAATGTTTAATTAATGATCATTTCTTATTGGATAATTAACATTTATTCATAAAGAATAAATAATATGAATATGAAGAAAATAATTATGTTTCTTATTAAAATTATATATACAAAAAGACGCGTATTAATTATATAAAATATATCATTTGAAAAATAAGCGAAAATTAAAAATTGTATTGTTTGAATGCTCAAAAAGTATTCGTACAGACGAAAAATTTAGCTTCTAAAATCAGGAATACAAAAACTCGTTTGTTTATGTTAGAACAGAATGTATTTATTGTATAAAATTACTAATTAATGTTTATTTTCTACAAATAAGATTTTCTTTTATAACAAAATTTCCTTGTACGAATATTTTTTGCTCACTGTACATACCAACATTTATTTTCTCTCTTACATTATTATTGCGAACGGATCTCAAATCATATATCTTACATCTGTTTATAATGTAGAAACCACGAAAAAATTAAGTATTATTTTATTTTATATTTTTTTTTTCAACAGTTATCATGACATCCGAATTGTTGAGTATTCGTCTTTGATACAGTACATGGAATATCATGTACAGGATGTGTGCGTCTCTTGATTCATTTCCCGTCAGCTGTCCGGTTGTCGGCGATAGCCTCGAATCACCCCTATTTTTTTCCGGAAGTCTATTTTCCATCAACTACACATATTTGTCTTGCGCTAGAATTATCAGTGTTCATTCAGAATTATAGACATAGAGGGAAAATATAATGTACAAAATAGAATACTTATCTTTCTATTTTTATTGTATAACTTATTTCTATATAGATATAGAAATTCTAATTAAACGTGCTGTATTACTTGCTGATTTTATCTTGATTTTAAGAATGGATTATCTTTAATAATTTAGACATCAATGTTAGTTTCTATTGGTCTGTTATCGATTGATGACAAATGTTCGCTTTATCCTTGCGTGATTGATAGCACGATACAGAATGTACTAGCAGTAATATTGAGCGTGTGAGGAGCCTTACATCGAATTGTTTGCCTTTATCTCTTAGTGCTACGAGCATCTCGTCGACCCCTGTTATCGATGCCAGTTAGTGCCAATGTGGAATTGCATGTATAATTACTAATTCCGGCTATCGAAGTTACGAAAACGGAATTGCGAATTGATCCATCGCGTCTGTCTCGACTCTATTCTATTCTATTTTGCAAATAATATCACTTTTAAAAATAAATGAGACAATTAGATACTTGTTAAATAAAGAAAACATTCTATTTTTCTTCCTTTTAATTGAATATTTTAATACAATTATATATATATTTAATACAATTATATATATTTCTAAGAAATTGTATGCTAACTTAATCTTTTATACATTCATTTATAAATATATATAATGTATTATAAAATATATATATATATATATATATATATAATATACATTAAAAATAACGCGCATAATAATAGTGTAAAATTTCAAAACGCTGAAGAAATAGATTTGTTTTAATTTATAAAATTTAAACGCGATAATAAACGGACGAAACTTAATAATTATAAATTTATTGTTTCAAGCCTATTTATAAAATATAGTGTAATATAAATAGAATACAAACTATGTTAAATTTTATTCGAGTTAAAGAGGGAGAATGTCAAAAAGCTTCCTTCGAAGGGCCAATATACCTAAGATCGACATTGTCTCACAATGTGGTGCAATCGTTGTCGCAAGGAAAGAACCCTTCGCGCCGTGGGACGGATATTGGAACGGATTTTCGAATGTAGCACGCGAAACACGGGAATCTCTGCCTTTACAACGGTCAAAGTATATTTTACTTCGCTATGCGCTCATGAATTATTCAGGTCCCCACCGAGAGACCGTTGCCGCGCTATCATATTTTGTCGCGTTCTCGCATCGACCGGTTCGTTGCAAACTGCAACGCTTTAGCGCGAATCGCATCATCCCAGAATCTTCTTGACGTTCGTTAAATATAATGACGGAGCTCTTTCGCGCATGCTTAGTAAAGATTTTCGCAGACATTGATATTATAGAAAGAAAATTGCACAAAATAACCGAAACGTCGCAGATTCGATTAGTATAGATATAGAATGTTGATAATTGCAAGATAATTGTGATTTCGAAAGAAATAAAATTGATTATAATTGTGAGGAATGCTAATAAAATGTATAGAAAATTATGTGGAATTGAATGTACCAATAAAATAAAATGTTCGATTGATAATAATAAAATAGCAGGAAGTATTAAAACTTAGATTATATTTTTAGTGTCTTGCCATGTAATTATATACATATTGTATATACATTCCTTACGCTAGTTACATTCTTTTTTTTGTTAGTCTATTAAAAGAAAAAAATTTTGTAGTGAGTAAAACTAAACATGTGACAGGAATTATCCCACTTTTATAGAATGATGAGAAAAACAAAAGAAACTGTAACAGAAAGGATTAGTTGAAAAAGAGTGTTGAAAATGAGAGAGAGAGAGAGAGAGAGAGAGAGAGAGAGAGACATTGAAGACAATGAATTGCCTTATAATGTGCAACTTTTCGGCGTTTATTGAAGAATCGTTTTCTCGTAGTCTCCCTTTCGACTAATTAAATCGGTGAGTACATCCTACATCCTCTCCCCAACCACAACCAAGTCGATCGATCAAGGACGAAATGAGCTTTCATTATCCGATCGTTTCGCGTTCGTGGCAAGCTCCGGGCGATTTAAATATTTTTCCCCCTTCGAGACCTAATGGATGCGCCGGATGCCTCTCGATTTTCCGTTTGCCCCCGTAAATGGGGAACCTTATAATGCGAAAAATAGAAAAGATCCAAAGGAAAAAGCGGCGCGAAGTGATATTAATGCGGGAAAACGATCTTCTTCTCTCTTTGGACCGCGATGCAGCCCGCCTCCGTTGACTCCATTAAACGCGATTCTGTTCCTTCGACAAAGAAAACTCTTGAGGAAAGGATACGACCTTTTCGTCGACGTTCCATCTTGAACAGGTCGCTTGTAGAATAGAAGGGAAAATCTCTTCGATTGAAGATAAATCGAATCGATCGAGCTTACGCATGGATCTCGAGACTTTTGTGGAAAGCTTTTTACATAAATTATATGCAAAATTTTTCAGTTTATTATTCTAATTATATTCTAGCTTCATGAACGATTCATCCACACGCGCGAGAGATAAATTAGATTATTAAATTCTATTTATATACATCTTTCGATGTAATATTCGCATAATTTAAAATTTATATCTTTAACTTTTACGACGTTAAAGATTAACTTTACTAAAATCTGCATCTATAACGTGAACATTTTGATATGATAGAAAGCAATGCTTCTCATTAATATACGAAATCCCAAGAGTTGCGCAATTTCTCTCAACTAAATTCTTTGGCGATCGACTCGATCTTTCTCTGGGGAGAATTTCATCGGACGCGACCTGTGGGACATTCAGGAAGAAGAAAGAGAACGCGCGTTTTAGAATCTTTCCTACACTTTAATCTTATATTCCTAACGTGTATGCGCGGAATTGCTGTCTTTGAGCGCATCGACATAGTCGGTAAATTGCATTTTTTATGTTCTTGGAGCTTTTTGAAATCTTGCTGACTACCTGCGACCTCACTGGTTATCCTCGTACACATTTTGCAGAGGATCGTTAGCAGGTATTATGCACGAAAAAAAAAAAAAAAAGAAAATACGTCGCATTAATGCGGGAAAGGAGCTTGTCGTGCGATGCAAGCTAGCATCTTCTACTTATACTGATTACATTAGATGTGATTCTTTCAGAAAATGGTTCTTTGAGCGATTGCTCGTCGTTGCCAGAAATTGAATTTTTCCGTGATAGACAAATAAATGATCCAATGAACATTTAAGTTATTCTATCTTGCTGGCAATCCTCATTTTATTTTTCTCATGCGACGTTCTAGTTCCTAATTTTAGAAATAGAATGTATGTAATTGAATCACAAACACACAAAAGCGGTTTAAGACAGAACATAACAATAAATTGAATCGGTAAAAATTGAATCGTCGCCATAAATTATTATAGATTAGATAATTGTATTACCTGTTTTAAGGACAGAATGATTTTGCTGCATATAGATTCACGATGTTAGTTCAAATATAATGCAGTTTTTATTATTGCTATTTGTGTCAATGAAATTTTAAATTAACAATTTATTCATCAATAAAATTTTATCCAATTTAATTTATACTAAACAAATTTTGTTGTAAAATGAGATAAACGGCGAATTATTGATTTATAATTATTTAAAATTTAACAAAAATTAAAATCCACTGATTTATTAAAGAATTTTTTAGTCTCAGTTATATTGATTTAGTTACAAACACTTTCCTATCATTAACATTTAACTATTGTAAAGATAATGTGAAGGTTTTTTTACAGATAATTACTTCACTTCTTTTAATATTTTTTTCATGATTTCGATTATAATCGACTGAGATTAGACTTTACGTTATTTTCCGATAAGATAACATTTTGCATATTTTTATATTAAAGAGGAACGGGTTTACCACCGACAATAACGCGAGATATTCGAAAGTTACGCGTACATTGAATGAATAATTCAGACGTTTGAACGACGTTTAAGAGTTTGTCGTGGATAGCAGCGAAAACGGCACGTTTCTAGCGGTTTTTCGATCGATCTCAATAAATATTGTCCTGAATTTACCTTAGGTTATACGTCGTTTGGAGGGTGATCGGTCGAGGATTTTGCGTAATTTACGTACCAAATCTGTCATTGAGTATGACCCTTCGGAAACCTGGCTTTGGCTATCAATGCATTTGTGAAAATGCAATGGCAAGTACGTAAATCATATTTGAAATGATTGAGCTGAATATTTTCTGAATGTGAATTAATTTTCCAACAGAGCTGCTCCGCATAAAAACTATTTCTAATCTTAATTTTAAATTTTGTTTATTTAAGATAAAATCAATTTTTTATTAGTTTTTTAGCAACCTTAGTATTGAATTTAAATTATGAAATGTAACAGTTTCACCATAAGTGCGTGCATATCCAGTTAATGAAACTTTTAAGCCGATCCGATTTGATGAGAGATTGTTAAGTTAGTACGTTATTCATCGGCGAATATCGATTCCGCGTATATTAGCATGATGTCTTTCGTGCGATGTCCATGTGACATCAAAAAGCAATTTGCGAAGGCGGATATATCACAAAAAGTATCGTGTCGTCTTGCCTCTTCAATCTGCTAAGTAGCTCTATGACCTAAGAGGCACGTACACAAGAAAGTAATAATTTATAACGACACACACATGCGAAATGTTTCTGCTGTAAAGTACACAAGTAGAGAAAATTATAGTTGTTATGCGGTAATTATGTTGACGTGATTATATCAAAATTAAATTAGAAATATTTATATAATCAATAATTTTTTATAACGATATATGATAATAATGTATATTAAAAAAATTTTTTTAATGTTTGAAGAAAAATTTAAAAAAAAAAGTCCAAATGAAATATTGATGTAAATTAAAATTGAAATATGAATATAAATATGGACACGTCATTATAATAATCCAATGTTGCTTTAATTACAATTTCAATTATAAATTAATGACATCTTATTTGTTAAACAATTATAATTATAAATTCTTTACTCTAAGTTGAACTTAATTGTTTCGAATTGCAATTAATAAATTATATGTTTTTTCGTTTAATCGTGCATGTGGCAATTTGTTATGGGCAAGCTCTGATAATGTCGTTACTGTACAGACGCAAAATTCTACTTAAGTGCGTATGTTTGCATAGCTTGTCGCTCATTAAAATTACGATACGAATTTCGATGAGGCAAGTCGAGCAAGGGAAAAGAGAGCAAGGTTGGATGGCTGGTAGAGCAACATCAGCAACGTTGCAGAGGTTAGTGAAACTTTACGAAACTCTACTCGTTAGAGGCGAATGAAACGAATGTTTACACGGACGAATCATTACGCTAATTAATTACCGCTGGAAGCCGGAAAGGGACATCGAGTACCTCGGTTTTGCACAAGCGTAAATATGCGCAGGCTTGCGGCGAATTGCTATGAAATGAAAAATTAAACTTTTTGAGAAAGTAAATCTGAAGAATTTTGTATTTAAATGATAAAGATGAATAAGAAATCGTCTTATTAAATATTTATATATAAAAAAATATAAAAAGGTATAATACACGATTTAAGTGAAAATTAGAATAAATTAAAACCTTGGTTAAAATTATTATAAAATTCAAAAGGTCACTTGTATAGTTTTGGCAAATAATATTTAATACTTATATTTTATTCATCTAGAATTCTTTTACCTATATTGTTAATTTTATCCATTCGTAACTCGGATTATATATAAATATAAAAGATTCTTCAAAGAAAGGATAATTTACAGATTTTACAGCAAATGCTATAAATCAATTTTTGAGATAAAACTTTAAATAATAGTTAATAAGATGCCTAATATTTTTTACCAAAGCTGTAGAAGAATTACTTGCTCTAAAATACGACATATACATTATTATCATAGGTTTAGTTTTCAATATTAAATGTATTTTGTATTAAATATATGTACTTTCTGAATATTTCTTATAACTTTGTAGGACTTAATACTTATCTTTTATTTATTATCTATTAAAGTAATGACTAAAATTAGTATAAAATACATATCGTACGTTTGAAACGATTAAGTTTTAAAGAAAATTAATGAAGTCTAAATCAAGTACGAGAGAAACATAATAACACTGAGTCTAAGCACATTTAAATGTTGGAGTTCCTCGCGATCGTAGATGCGAATTAAGCCAATTACACTTCTTGATTCCACGTTGACGAAACGTTTGTGGGATCTCTCCGAGACGCCACGTCGGTCGCCTTTGTCTCTACCCTCGCCGTAACCGCTAATAAATTTAGTGACAGAATTATTCATTAACCGGTTGTATAGTGTAGATATATCTGCGACTGACAAAATTATAGCGAAGGAGAACACTGTAGAAATTTATTGAATTGATATACCTCTCTAAGTTTGCAATGAATTTTAGATTAAATTTCCACTCTTGGACTTTTCATAGTTATCATTAATTTTGTTCATTTTGTATTTATTTTCAAGTTAAAAGTAACATTTGACGATTTCATGTTATTTAAATAATAATTGATTATTTTTTATACAATTGAAAATAATGTATTGTTTTAAGTGTATCAATTTTATTTTATCATTATCAAGCAAAATAAAAATGTTTTCTTTAAAATGAACGTTCTTAAAATTTTTTGTTGCGTATATACATTTGAAAAACCAACTTTTTTTTTAGTACAAGTGTTTTGCAAATTATCTTTGACAGCCATCATAGACAGATCGTTGAATATGTTTTCTTTCAGTAACGAAATAAAGGAAAAATGTGAGAATGAGAAGGGTAACGTCCTCCAGAAAAAGGTTTTTCACAGGCGAGGGAATAGGGACACAATATAAGGAATAGTGAGAAGGGTTGAAACAGAATGGGAAATCGAGTAGGAAGAAGGAAACAGCGGCAGCGGCGATGGTGGTGTGGTGTGGTAGTGGTAATAGTAGCTCGAGTAAGCGTTATGCGATTTCAAACAAATGGCGAGACCGTGAGCGGAAACGTGACCAAGGATGGCGTCCACTCGGATGCCATTGGTAAGTTTACCCTGTGCGCCGCGGTAACTTACCAGTCGGGATCCCGCAATGGAACGAGGGATGGCAGCTGTCCTCGGTAGCATTCCGACAGAGCGAGTATTGCGGCATCGTCTAGGAGAAGGAGACGATCGCCGGGGGAAATACGACAACGAAAATCCGAGGGAAGCGCGATTTTCTACGTGAATCTCGCTGCGGCACCCCTTTTACGCTATCTTCTCGCTTATATATACTAGACGTACCTGCAATACCTGTAGTGTCTCTCTAAATACATGACGTGACCTATTTAGGTAGACTATTGCTAAATGTTATTTCAATTTTCTCTTTTTTGCAACTTTTAGAAGAGAAAATTACTGATTTATGATTACTATCTTATTGTTAATAATGAGGGCGTTTTATAAGAAAATATAAAGAGCAACTGTCCTTTCTGAGACTGAATTCTTGAATTATTATATAAACTAATTTAAAATAAGATGTGTGTTTTTTATATTCAGAAAGAACGAAGCTTCTTTGCTGATTCTAAAAATTTAACTAGGTACAGATCTGAAAATAATTTTGTTGAATTATCAAAATAATCATAAAACTCTCAGACATGAACAATGTTATGAAAAGTTTTTATATTCTAGCAATCAGGTTAAGAGTTTTATATATTTATTTTAATATAATTTAATATAAATTGATAGTTCAATATAAACATTTTCAGATTTATATCCAGTTAAATTTTGATTCTTAAGCAAAATGTTGTTTTCATGTCCATTTTGTTATGAAATGGATTTATTAAGTAACTTAATCTTCAACATTAATTACAATCTTACACATTTTTTATATTAAAAAAAAAGTAAAAAGTTTTTTATTTCACTAAACGTATTAATTAAACTTATTTTCTATATCAATTCGTTATATAATGTATCAATCTTTTTTTATGTTACAGGTAAGTCTATCTCGGATACTATATTTGCATAATGATGAAAATTTTAAGTATTCTGCAAATAGGTGAGTGAAAACATAAAGATTTTTTTGTGCAGTTTCTGTTTAAAGTCTAATCAACGATAAATGATTTAGTTACGTAAATATTTTTTACATTCATTTTATGAATTTAAATAGAGAATTAAAATAAAGAAAAATATATAGGTACATCACAATCGAAATTAGATATTTAAAAAATTTCGCTATCATATTTCTCGCAAAATTATATAATTTTTCTATGATATTCTATGATATTTCTATCAGATTATAGATATTTTTTAAATTAGAAAATTTTTTTTACATTTTTTTACAATTATTAGATCGAATAATCTAAAGAATTTCACCTACTGTGATCATATTTCGTGATTTCTTGCACTTGACTATCTCTTTTTTTACTAGTAGGTAAATTTTAAATAACATTCTCGTTTGACATTTTCGTTCGAGTCTAACATCGTGAATTCTGAGGAATGAGAATATACCACGAAAACGGTGATACTAGCGAATATCGAGCTATTCTTTACGAGCAGTAGGAACGGAAGAACGATCTTCCAAGTTCGAGTCACGTTACCTACAAAGGATGAGAAGGAAATGCTTCGTGTGCATCGAGAGGCGCATTGTGCCCCATCGATCTATCTATTCGAAGCAAACGGAGGCGGACTAGAATTTAATTGCTGCGTAACCGTGGGACGCGGGATCAGAATTTAGTGATCGGATGGATCGTTTCTCATTGCACAGCGAGACAGAATTCTCGACGTCGTTCGCAATTGCCGTTGCGATAATTAAATCACAGATACACTGATCGCAATGAGCAATTTCTGTATAGCCCGCGGAGGAAACGCGACGACGATGATGTTACGGTGAAGCGTTTGTGTGCGTTGCTAATATACGTAAATGCATTCGATTGCAGTATCCTGGTACATCGACAAATGATACTTCGTTGCTTCCGAGGGATGATGAAAAAGATTTTTTTACTCAAATACTTTTTACAATAATTCATGATTCTGAATATATTATACAGGGTGATTAATCTAATATTTTGAAAATATGCCAAAAATTTTACTAAAAAACAATCCAATAAATAAAAGTTGCATGATATAGAGCGGGACATCATCATTACGTCTTCTTCTATATTATATAACTTTTATTTAAAATATTTTTTGATAAACTTGATATTTTCGAAATATTTGTCTGTTAAAATAAAAATGAATCATCCTATATAATTGATCAGGAGCAAAGAGGAAAACAAAATCGGAAGCAAATAGTGAATTTGAACTAGTTTTTTTAAGTTTCCGCGAATGAATTATAGTTTATAATTACAAATAGAATGTTTTATTCTTTTTATATACTTTATAACTTTAAAATGAATGTAGGTTATATAAGTCTAATTTAATGTTATTTATTAATTATTGTATTTAAATATCTAATGCTTAAAATTAAAATTTTATTGTTTAAATTTTTGCTAAAAAGTCCAGTCTAATTTTATTTAAAATATTTGCAATTAAAAGAGAAAACATGCAGGATGTAAAAATTTAGATGATAAAAATGTAATATGTTATTAAATTGAATAAAACAGTTCCGTAATTAAAAATATACAATTATTTAGCAAAACTTTCGATTAATTTTATATAATATTGATGCCATTGAAATTATGCTAGAATATATTACGATAATTAAAAATATATTGTAACATATTAAAAAACAAGTGTAAATAATTAATATTTGTAATATGTATTTAATGTTAATGTTAATAATTTAAATAATATAAAATATTATAGAATTGCGTTTTTTATTAAAATATGTGAATATGAAAAATATACGAATCTTTCTTAATTTATGTTTTTATTGATATATTTTACGTTTAATTGCCGAAATAACTGCTCATTAGAACAGCTATCAAAAATTAATTGAACACGAATGCATTGTTTTTAAAACCACGAATATTGCGAGCATTTTGGATATGGTGAATACGCGTCCAAATATCTCTCACGTAGAATTGAAAGTACAATGAAATAACCGCGGACGATATCGAACACGTTCCATATCGTTTGCACTTTTCGTTGGAACATTTTCTCTTATGAGCAACTCGATACTGATACCAGGATCGCATTCCCGACCAAGCTGATTATGGCTTCGCTCGATATGAAATCGCTGATGATATTTACTCGAATCAAATTGACCTCAATCTTTCTATATATAATATAATTTTCAAATACTTTTTTTTTGTTTCTTTACATAAAAAAAATTGATTTAATATTTTAAATCTGTTTGCATTAGAAGTTTTTATACGCTTTCTACTCTTAAAATAAAGAGATATATAAAATGCACAATTAATTTCAACTTATTTTATTTCGCACATAAACCGTAACACTTTTGCTCATAATATTATGTTATGAATTCATGAACAGTTATTTAATAATAAAGAATTAGACATCTTCTAATTAGACTGTTTAAATATGAAGCTATATAATGTATTTTTGTATGATAAAAGAGATAATGTGAATCATAATTCTACAATAATAATATTAATTGTTATTAATTATTATCGAGATTATCAGTATATAGATATTGATTCTTAAAAATAATGCATTTATTTTTAAAATAATCCTTTAAATATAAAAAATTGACATTCAAGATTTAATTTAAGATTGCAAGAGGTTATTGTCTCCATTAGATTTTTTTTTATTATTTTTTTAATGAATATTATGAATTATATACGTATAGTTTATTATAGCTTTATATTTTGTATATGCAGTATATATTTTTTTATGTGGCACTCTTTTTTTTTTTCATTATAACATCATTATCGTGTTTTGAGGAGAGTGATGATATTTCGCGTTGAAGTTCAGCGTGCGAACTGCGCATAAGGGCAGTGGTAAAACGGTATAAGAGATGAGAAGAAGCTTTAATCCTTAATGTGCGATGCATTAAAAGCTTCTGAAACGAATGGACTCTCATCGCTCCTGCAAAGCATTAGTTTCCATCGATATTTAGTAAATAAAGGCGAGAAGCAATTTATGATTATTTATTACCTATTAATTATTACTATTACTTATTACCTATTAATAAATATTTTTTTATCTGTATATGGAATTATATATTTATATTTATTATATATGTATATATATATATGTATGCGCGCGCGCGTGTGTGTGTATGTGTGTGTGTGTGTGTGGAAATATTTTTATCTTTCTTTCGTTCGAGTTATAAAGAAATGACAAACAAAAAAATTTCGCGAATCAAGCTTAGAAGCATGAGAGAAATAAGAAAATCTCATTTTCTACACGATTTTTTTACTGTATAAATTTAATATCTTACTTACTAATTTCCGTTAACACTCATAAAATTTAACAACACCATTATTGAGCAATTTATATAATGCACATACGTACATTTATATTTTATCAGAGAAGTCTGTATTTAAACAAAATTCCATGCTTGCAGGAAATGTATATACTGGATGAATTTGTTTGAAAATTAAAATATTATCATAATTAAACGGGATTAGATTAAAAATGATTTGAAAAATTATTATTAGCAATAATTATATAACAATTATTTGTGTTTTATTAGGTATATGCGTTAGGTTTGACTGTTCATTTACTCTTAATCAGAAAATATTAATGAGAAACAAATCTTTATATTAACTGAAATGTTCACATAATTTTGCGTTTATATATTCTTCCATCCTTCATGAAATCAACTCTTTAATCATCATATCATACTTCGAAAATTCTAGAATCATTTGGACTGTAAATTTCAAGTGACCCTTTTTTTCTGACACCCATTGCGAAAAAAAAACTGCCTTGGCTTCTTGCATCTCTGGAAGGGTCATGTCTCTTATTCGATTCACTTTACGAGGTATCGCGTGCGGAATTTCACGTCGAAGTAACACCATGGAACGACCTGGCTAGGGCTATATAAGGCGTATATATCCTCCTAACTGTCTCATATTAGAGGCAAAGTGCTGCGCACCGGTAACCGAAACAAAATCGCCCGTTTCGTTGCGAAACAGCGCGCACGCCCGAACGTTCATCTGAACGTACGCGCGGATTTTTTATCCCTTATTTTCGTTTTTTTTTTTCATGCGGGAAAGCAGTAAAAGCACCCACTTCCGACTCGTTACACGCTATTACGGCCGCGCGCAATAAATCGTTATAAAACCACGCCTCCTTTCTTTCAGAAGTTTATAACCCGAGGGTCTCGTCCGCCCACGTTTCGCCGATGATGCGCTAGAAACCAGCTAGTATCCGTTTCAAACAGTATTGCTTTTATAAACGTTCAGTATATGTGAGAGAGAAACATGGAAACTATAACCTTATTCAGGATCCAAGTAAACAAGGAAAATTAATTATAGAGTAAATTTAATTAATTAATTTTATTAGATTCTTAATCTCTTTGAATGTCATACGAAGGTTTTTCAATATTTATTATGTCGGAAATTGCGTAAGAGCAAAATAAATTGAGTTAGAGTACCTATTTATTATATTGAAATTGATTGCACTACAAGAAAGAAATAAAGAATAATGATGGAAAATAATATTGGTCAATAATAAAAATATATTTATTCTGTTTTAAAGTAATCAATTCTTATTAATTTTATGATACTGAGAACGAATTGTATCAATAAAAATTGTATATCAATATCAATAAATACGCAATTTTTTTATTATGTAAAATCTGTATTTCTTCAACTAAAAGTAAATAATATTTTTTATGATCGTATTTGATCTATTTACATTTAAATAAATGAAATATTAAAAAATAAAGCACGTACAAATTTATTGACAGTGTAATTGATTGCTGTTCACCAAGAGATTCAATTTCTAGTTTAAAATTGGATTCTGCTTTGAGTAAATTATTCAACAATTGTTTTTGAATTATATGAACAGTTTTTATATAAAAAGTATTAGATGTGCAAGTTTTGACTTTTTTAAAATGAAAACTTTTTACACATTTTTGTGGTTATAGCAAATTTTTAGCTAAATAAATGTTTAGCTAAAAAAATTACCGTTATTATCAACTGCTATTTTGTTTTTATATGTATATTAGACAAATATATTTATAGATTATTCTCCTATTAATTTAAATTTTAAATAAAAACGCTTGCTAAATAAACTGAAAAGCTTATATTATTTTTCAGCTTTTATATAAAAGCCATCCATATCGAATAGGTCAGTTTACATCCATAATAATAACATGCTAAAAGAGAACTTTTCCAATATCCTTTTAAACCAAAACAAAGTCATAAAGGTAAAATGTGAAAAGCATAATGTTGAAAAATTGTAAATTTATTTCGTGAAATTTTTAGATTGGACGCCAATCTTTAGTGATAAATGTAAAACATATCAAGATTATCTTTCATAATACTTCTATTTCTTAAGGATAAATCTACATTAAGAAAAATTAATGTTGCAAAATCAGATCTTAAAGAAAAAGAGCAATATTCTTTTTCATGGGAGCCATATTAAAAGTTAATATCGTTCGTGATTGTTTCTTTACACAAAGCGAAAGACATATTTAATAACGCTAAAGGACAAGAATCGAGATGCAACTTGATTGTCAATGGAAAAATAAATCAGTCTGATCTGTTTTGTTCTGTCGAGCAAGATAACATCAAAGCGAATCAATTTCCCATATTGACAAAAACACAGTCATTGAAATAAAATGAAAGAAGGAAAACGAAACAGACCATGTCAAGCAAAAATTATATATCCGCGAAAACAGGTTCGTCATGTTTCGTTCGTATTTTGTTGATATAACTATCTATTTTAAGAATGTCAAAGATGTACGCAGTAAATTAGATCAGAAAAAGAGCATGTCGCAGAAGCAATTTCCTCTCTATTTCTTTTTTAAAACCTTTTGAAGCCGGTTTTATCCTTCGAATATTTGAATGATTGTGGCTTTTTCATAATCTTTTAAATAAAGTAAATTAGGATCATGTTAAAATATTCTAATGTTACGTAAAAATTAAATCAATGTTTATTTGCTAATTAAAATGGCTTCGATGTTTCATATTATATATTTATATATTAGCGGTAGTATTTTTTTATTGTATGATATTTTTTATTGTAATATAACAAATTTTCTGTGAACTTAAATGAGGTTCTATAATGATTTCATAAAATTAAATTTTATTTTAAAATATTGATAAAATAGAAGGAGGGAAATATATTTTCTTAACAATACTACAAAGCAAACTTAATTATTATAATAGTGACTTTAGAATATTTGTAATATTTTAAGCAAAACAATTTACAATATTTTAATTACTACATAGTGTTTTGTACATGTCTTGCATAAATATATAAAAATATACAAAATGTAGACAATAATGTAATAATAATAAGTTTACGTTCTATTTATCGCGCATTTGTGAAAATCCTTGAGAGAGAGAGAGAGTACAGTTGAAAGTTATATTCTATTCAGTTTTACCAGAAAAACGTATTAAATTTTATAAATAAATACTATTAATATGTTATGAAGGATTTTCGCAATATTGCATCTGTATTAAAAAGAAATTTAATTAACTCCGTTTTACTGTAAAAGAAATTTCGCACATTGTGTTTGTGCTGTGTCGAGAGAGACATATAGCATAGTGTAATACAAAATCCAATAGAAAAACAATCGCGCTGAAACGATTTCGTCGGACTTTCGCCACGGATCGAGAAGCACTCGCGATAAGTGGCCCAATAACTCGATACGCGCTCGCCATTTTGTCGGCGACCACTGGCGCCCACTGCCTCCGACTGTTCTTCTAAATCACTCGCTTAGTATCACCCTGAAAAAAAGATCTTGCTGCAAGGAAACATCGCAAAAATGCGCGACAGTTGCACATTGTTACCGTTGCAATACATAACGTCGTTAAGATCGTTTCGCCGATACTACTACGATGGCGAATGTTACGATAATTTAATGCGGCACGTATTTTCCTGCGGATTATACGGCGCTTATTGTCCGGTTACCATTTGTTATTCGCTCCGGAAACTTAAGGTATCGCAGTCGCGCGACGCACAGGCCGACCGCGATATACATGTTATTACGAATTATGCAGCGAACATGCAGTAGGGTTAATTGGGGAAATTTGCGCTGGCGCGCCATATGATGCATTCCTTTGTTGAGCGTTGATGGCATATGAATAATTGTGAGTTATGAGTGAGTACGCCTCTCCATAATGACGCAAAGAGGGTATGCTTTTTCTTTCAATTTCTGTTCAACTATTCATTTAAGCGTGCCAAGTCGTGATATTAAAATTTTTATTATTTTTCTGTACGTGAACATTTTTGACATTATCTTCTTAAAAGTTATTACAACGATGTGTTTATTAAAATACTACAACATATGACTAATATTATTCTTAAGAAAATGGAAAAATTTTATTTTGTGACTAAATTTTTAAAATATTTTAAATTCTGTTTGCCTTTTTAACTTGAATTATCTTATAAAAATCATAAAAGTAATCTCTTTTTTCATAATCCTGTTTATAATGCTGTTTTATAATATGTAACTATATATCGATGAAATATAATTGAATCACCTTAGCATTAAAAAATCCATCACAACGAGTTGAAATTACAATTTATCTGCATTAAATCAGTGTATTCAAATAAAATGAATATAGTAACGACGAGATGGAAATATTTGCCTCACATATCGGCGAAGGCGTCGATTTATGTTACCAAAAGACCTTCGTGTCACGTATTCCTGAGAAATATCGTCAGGTGACGACAGAGAGGTGCAGTGCCATGCACGAAAGTCAAAATTATTGGCGGAAAACCAAGATGGAAGAGAGAGGCGAAGGATCGAAAGGAAACCAAGGCGGAATAGACGACGAGAACGACGACAACGACGACGACATCGATGGGAGGATCGAAGAAGAGAAAATGCGGCGATCGTGCCGTTCTCTCGACGTTCTCGAAATCGCACCGTCCGTCGTCGCTCGCAGATCGACACGACGGGTAAATCGACGAGGAGCGTTTTTTTTTTCCGGAAAATGAGATTTCGGCGGGAACTCGGCGACGACGCGAAAAATTGCTGCGGCGGTAGAGAGAACGGATTGTCCTCCTTAATCGGATTGCCGAACGGCGAAATATGGCGCACGAGCGCGCGCGTTTGCGATTTCATTGCCTGCCCGTCGACATTTTCATATTTTCGAAAATTGCAGGGCTCTCATTCGATTTCGCTGTCGGACGAGATTAGCGTCCAGTCGACGCTTTTATCGCATGATGGCAAGATTTGTCGGAAACCGTTCGAAATACCGATTCACATTTACTTTCGCATAGTCTAATATTTGCTCTTATTAACGCTAATATTTTAATTGATGATCAGACGGCATGTACTCAATAATTTAAATTGTTGTTTAGTTTCTAAAATTTGAAAAGCAAAGTTAATTCTTTGATTATAATTGATTCTTTTTATTTTCTTTCAGTTTGTATGTGAAAAAATATTTACTTAATTTATTAAAATATTGGAAGTTTATTTTAATACAAAATATTAAAATAATTTAAAAATTTAATTATCTCATTGTATATCTATCAATGAAATTAGTAATAAGCTAGTTTTGAGATTCAATATAATAATTGCAAAAAAACAACACACACACACACACACACACACACACACACACACACACACACACACACACACACACACACACACACACACACACACACACACACACATATATATATATATCTGTTTATCAGATTACAAC
>Ga0157363_1001452_pt1 | contig 19785 bp, 17 predicted proteins | sample AttsexASBM1_FD_111477 | JGI IMG/M metagenome (GOLD analysis project Ga0157363, IMG submission 111477) | Fungus gardens microbial communities from leaf cutter ant in Ribeirão Preto, State of São Paulo, Brazil - Atta sexdens ASBM1 | ecosystem: Host-associated > Fungi > Mycelium > Unclassified ... | reverse complement strand
CGCTGGGTGGTAAAGCGCAGTTCGGTGGTCAGCGCTTCGGTGAGATGGAAGTGTGGGCACTGGAAGCATACGGTGCTGCTTATACCCTGCAGGAAATGCTGACTGTGAAGTCTGATGACGTTAATGGCCGTACCAAGATGTATAAAAACATCGTTGACGGCAACCATCAGATGGAACCAGGCATGCCGGAATCCTTCAACGTATTGTTGAAAGAGATCCGCTCGCTGGGTATTAACATCGAGCTGGAAGACGAGTAAGCACTCGCAGCTGTACTGGTTACAGGGTGTCCGGTAAATCGCCGGATACCCTGAGAAGTCTCACTCCGACGGGAGCAAATCCGTGAAAGACTTACTTAAGTTTCTAAAAGCGCAAACTAAAACCGAAGAGTTTGATGCGATCAAGATTGCTCTGGCCTCGCCAGACATGATCCGTTCCTGGTCTTTCGGTGAAGTTAAGAAGCCAGAAACCATTAACTATCGTACCTTTAAGCCGGAACGTGATGGTCTGTTCTGTGCGCGTATCTTTGGTCCGGTAAAAGACTATGAGTGCCTGTGCGGTAAGTACAAGCGCCTCAAACACCGTGGTGTTATCTGTGAGAAGTGTGGTGTAGAAGTTACCCAGACTAAAGTTCGTCGTGAACGTATGGGTCACATCGAGCTGGCTTCTCCGACAGCACACATCTGGTTCCTGAAATCACTGCCATCCCGTATCGGCCTGTTGTTAGACATGCCACTGCGTGATATTGAGCGCGTGCTGTATTTCGAATCTTATGTCGTTATTGAAGGCGGCATGACCAACCTCGAAAAGCGCCAGATCCTGACTGAAGAGCAGTATCTGGATGCGCTGGAAGAGTTTGGTGATGAATTTGATGCGAAAATGGGTGCAGAAGCGGTTCAGGCCCTGCTGAAAGGCATGGATCTGGAGCAGGAATGCGAACAGCTGCGCGAAGAGCTGAACGAAACCAATTCTGAAACCAAGCGTAAAAAACTGACCAAGCGGATCAAACTGCTGGAAGCTTTTGTTCAGTCTGGTAACAAACCAGAGTGGATGATCCTGACAGTACTGCCAGTATTGCCACCGGACCTGCGTCCTCTGGTACCACTGGACGGTGGCCGTTTCGCGACTTCAGATCTGAACGATCTTTACCGTCGTGTGATCAACCGTAACAACCGTCTGAAACGCCTGCTGGATCTGGCTGCCCCTGACATCATCGTACGTAACGAAAAACGTATGCTGCAGGAAGCGGTCGATGCATTGCTGGACAACGGTCGTCGCGGTCGTGCCATTACCGGTTCTAACAAACGTCCTCTGAAATCTTTGGCTGATATGATTAAAGGTAAGCAGGGTCGTTTCCGTCAGAACCTGCTGGGTAAACGTGTTGACTACTCCGGTCGTTCGGTTATCACCGTAGGTCCATACCTGCACCTGCATCAGTGTGGTCTGCCGAAGAAAATGGCTCTGGAACTGTTCAAACCATTTATCTATGGCAAGCTGGAACTGCGTGGCCTGGCGACGACTATCAAAGCTGCCAAGAAAATGGTTGAGCGCGAAGAAGCTGTGGTCTGGATATCCTGGATGAAGTGATCCGCGAACATCCGGTTCTGCTGAACCGTGCACCAACCCTGCACCGTTTGGGTATTCAGGCTTTCGAACCCGTGTTGATTGAAGGTAAAGCGATTCAGCTTCACCCGTTAGTCTGTGCGGCTTATAACGCCGACTTCGATGGTGACCAGATGGCTGTTCACGTACCGCTGACGCTGGAAGCCCAGTTGGAAGCGCGTGCGCTGATGATGTCTACCAACAACATCCTGTCTCCGGCGAACGGTGAACCTATCATCGTTCCTTCACAGGACGTGGTATTGGGTCTGTATTACATGACCCGTGACAGAGTCAATGGTAAAGGCGAAGGCATGGTCCTGACCGGACCTAAAGAAGCTGAACGCGTATACCGTGCGGGTCTGGCCGAGCTGCATGCTCGCGTCAAAGTCCGTATTACTGAATACAGCTTAAATGAGCAGGGCGAACTGATCCCTCAGACCAGCCTGATCGATACTACTATCGGTCGTGCCATCCTGTGGATGATCGTTCCTAAAGGTCTGCCGTACTCCATCATCAACCAGGCACTGGGTAAAAAGGCAATCTCTAAGATGCTGAATACCTGCTACCGTATCCTGGGTCTGAAGCCTACCGTAATTTTTGCGGACCAGACCATGTATACCGGTTTTGCTTATGCAGCCCGTTCAGGTGCATCAGTAGGTATTGATGATATGGTCATCCCTGCGAAAAAAGCAGAGATCATCAGCGAAGCTGAAGCTGAAGTTGCTGAAATCCAGGAGCAGTTCCAGTCTGGTCTGGTGACTGCCGGTGAACGTTACAACAAAGTCATCGATATCTGGGCAGCCGCTAACGAACGTGTTTCTAAAGCGATGATGGAAAACCTGCAAACTGAAACTGTGATTAACCGTCACGGTGAAGAAGAGCAGCAGGTTTCTTTCAACAGTATCTACATGATGGCCGACTCCGGTGCTCGTGGTTCTGCTGCTCAGATTCGTCAGCTGGCGGGTATGCGTGGTCTGATGGCGAAGCCAGACGGTTCAATCATCGAAACACCTATTACGGCGAACTTCCGCGAAGGTCTGAACGTACTCCAGTACTTCATCTCGACGCACGGTGCCCGTAAAGGTCTGGCAGATACCGCACTGAAAACAGCGAACTCCGGTTACCTGACCCGTCGTCTGGTTGACGTTGCTCAGGACCTGGTGGTGACCGAAGACGATTGTGGTACTCATGAAGGCATCATGATGACTCCGGTTATCGAGGGTGGTGATGTTAAAGAGCCACTGCGTGAGCGTGTACTGGGTCGTGTGACCGCTGAAGATGTTCTGAAACCAGGTTCTGCAGATATTCTGGTGGCCCGTAACACCCTGCTTGATGAGCACTGGTGTGACGTGCTGGAACAGAACTCTGTCGACAGCGTTAAAGTGCGTTCCGTGGTAGGTTGTGCTACTGACTTTGGTGTTTGTGCTCACTGCTATGGTCGTGACCTGGCGCGTGGTCATATCATCAACAAAGGTGAAGCGGTCGGTGTTATCGCAGCACAATCCATCGGTGAACCTGGTACTCAGCTGACGATGCGTACGTTCCACATCGGTGGTGCGGCATCTCGTGCGGCGGCTGAGTCCAGCATCCAGGTCAAAAACAAAGGTTCTATCAAGCTTATCAACGCCAAGTCGGTAACTAACTCAGCAGGCAAGCTGGTGATTACCTCCCGTAACGTTGAACTGAAGATGATCGATGAATTCGGTCGTACCAAGGAAAGCTATAAAGTTCCTTACGGTTCTGTGATGGCCAAAGGCGATGGTGAGCAGGTCAATGCCGGCGAAACCGTTGCTAACTGGGATCCACATACCATGCCGGTTATCACCGAAGTGAGCGGTTTTGTTCGCTTTGTAGATATGAACGATGGACAGACAATCACCCGTCAAACGGATGAACTGACTGGCCTGTCTTCAATCGTGGTGATGGATACTGCTGAGCGTACCTCAGGTGGTAAAGATCTGCGTCCGGCACTGAAAATTGTCGATGCTAAAGGCAATGATGTGATGCTGCCAGGTACTGATATGCCTGCACAGTACTTCCTGCCTGGCAACGCGATTGTTCAGCTGGATGACGGCGTACAAATCAGTTCCGGTGATACCCTGGCGCGTGTTCCTCAGGAATCCGGCGGTACCAAAGATATTACCGGTGGTCTGCCACGTGTTGCTGACCTGTTCGAAGCCCGTCGTCCTAAAGAGCCGGCAATTCTGGCAGAAATCAGCGGTATTATTTCCTTCGGGAAAGAGACCAAAGGTAAACGTCGTCTGGTGATCACACCTGTTGATGGCAGCGAACCTTACGAAGAGATGATTCCGAAATGGCGTCAGCTTAACGTGTTCGAAGGTGAGCGTGTTGAACGTGGTGACGTAGTGTCTGACGGACCAGAATCACCGCACGATATTCTGCGTCTGCGTGGTGTTCATGCGGTAACCCGTTATATCACCAACGAAGTACAGGATGTTTACCGTCTGCAGGGTGTTAAGATTAACGATAAGCACATCGAAGTTATCGTTCGTCAGATGCTGCGTAAAGCGACCATCGCTTCTGCCGGAAGTTCTGAGTTCCTGGAAGGCGAGCAGGCTGAAGTATCACGTATTCTGATTGCTAACCGTGAACTGGAAGCGAATGGCAAAATCGGTGCGACTTTCCACCGTGATCTGCTGGGTATCACCAAAGCTTCACTGGCAACCGAATCGTTTATTTCTGCGGCATCGTTCCAGGAAACGACTCGTGTGCTGACCGAAGCTGCAGTGGCCGGTAAACGTGATGAACTGCGTGGACTGAAAGAAAACGTCATCGTGGGTCGTCTGATCCCTGCTGGTACAGGTTATGCTTACCATCAGGATCGTATGCGCCGTCGTCATTCAGGCGAAGCACAGGTAACTCCTCAGGTTACTGCAGACGAAGCGTCTGCCAGCCTGGCTGAGTTGCTGAATGCCGGCCTCGGTGGCAGCGACGAGTAATATCGTATGACATCATGATATAAAACCCTGCTCCGGCAGGGTTTTTTTATATGTCGTCAGACAGGGAAATGGAGCAAAACATGAGGATCTTTTGTGTGCCCGGCATGTTGTTGGCTATGCTGGTGGCTACACCCACAGTCAATGCTTCGGAACCAGTTCAGAGAATGTTTCAGGACTGGCAGGTTACCTGTAATAATCTTAATGACTGTGATATCCGCAATGTAGATGAGAATATGCGGGTAGTTCTGAAACATGAGGCCGGTCCGCGGGGTGCTATCTCGCTGGATATTATGGGGTTTGATATCGATAAACCCTCAGGTATCTGGCTGGACGGCCAGCTATGGAAAAACTCCCTGACCCCGATCAGTTCTGATGAAGAACATGATTACGCGGGCTACCATACTGATTCACTACAGGATGTTCAGGCCTTTATTCAGGCCGCCAAAAATGCGAAACGCATTGCACTGACTCCGGATGAAGATGACGATACCGGATCGTTAAAAGGTTTAGATGCATCGTTGCTGTTTGTTGATGACATACAGGGGCGGTTAGATAACCAGACAGCTCTGCTGCGTGTTGGAGCCGGTATCCCGGCGCAGGTGCCGTTACGTTATGCGTTTGAAATTCCGCCGACCAAAGTTCCGGCAATCTACCCGGTCAGTGACGGCAATGCACTGATTAATGAAGTGCTGCAGACTCAGCAAGCGGTACTGGATGATGAAGAGTGCTCACCAGAAGCCGATGATATTGCCCGCAGTAAAGTAGAACCTTTAGATAAGAAAAATGTACTGGTGATGATTAACTGTGTCACCGGGGCTTATCAGTCATCAGGCATTTTATTTGTGACGCCACGTAATCATCCGGATCAGGCAAAGGAAGTCGAGCTGACTTTACCGTTGAAAGATGATCAGGGCGATCCCCAGACGATCAGCTGGTTTACCGATGTCAGTTATGATCCTAAAACGGCAATGCTGACCCATATCGCACGTGGCAGAGGGATCGCGGATTGTGGTGAAAGTGGTGCCTGGCGTTATGACGGACATGATTTTCAGTTAATGAGTTATCACAACCAGCCAGACTGCGATGGCGGTGCTCCGGGTAACTGGCCTTCTGTCTGGCTGACCCCGGGCTTCAAAGAATAATGCAGGTAAAGTCACGGGCACTGTTGCCCGTGACTTTATTCAGGCGGACTCTCTGCCGAAATAATACTCCCAGTCTTTCCAGACCGGTTGCAATCCTGCCCGCTGCAAAGCTGCCGCCACCACCTCCGGCCGGCGATGATCATCCGGTGAAAACTGTTCCAGTGCATCATTGTTTTCTGCATATCCTCCCGGTGACGTCTTTGAGAAGGCGCTGGCGGTAGTGACCACAATCGGAATCGCATGGTCGCGGAATGTCGGGGATTCGCGGGTCGATAATGAGATATCCGTTGGCGGAGAGAAAATGCGAAATGCACACATGCTTTGTAGCAACTGCCGTTCACTCATCAGCGAGGCAGGGGTAATTCCCCCGGCACAGGGTCGCAGACGGGGGAAAGCGACAGAATAACGCGACTGCCAGTAGTGTTTCTGCAACCAGTTAAGGTGTTCGCCCATCATCAGACAATCGGTACGCCAGTGGCCTGACAATCCGGCCAGTACACCGAGACCAATTTTATCAATTCCTGCACGACCGAGCCTTTCCGGTGTTTGCAGCCGAAAGAAGAAATCCTGCTTATTACCCCGCAAATGGTGCGTTGCATAGCAGGAAGCATGGTAGGTTTCCTGATATACCAGCACACCATCCAGACCCAGACCACGTAATTCCCGGTACTCCTGTTCCTTTAACGGCTGAACCTCCATCATCAGTGAGCTGAACCTGCGCCGGATATCCGGGAGATGCCGACGAAAATAGTCCATACCCACTTTGGTCTGATGCTCGCCGGTGACCAGCAGTAGCTGATTGAATCCTAGCCGGCGTATCGCTTCACATTCCTGGCTAATCTCCAGGCCGTCGAGCGTCTTACGCCGAATTCGGTTACCCATCGAGAAACCGCAGTAAGTACATTCATTAGCACAAAGGTTAGACAGATAGAGGGGTGCGAAAAAGTTAATCGTATGGCCGAAACGCTGGCGTGTCAGTTGTTGTGCTCTGGCAGCCATGGGTTCGAGATAAGCTTCCGCAGCAGGGGAGAGTAATGCCATCAGCGCGGTGATACCGCTGACCGTGCCAGAGAGTGCACGCTCGACCTGGGCCGGTGTTTGACTGTCAATTTGCAAACGTAATGCATTCTGATCCAGCGTTTGCCAGTAATCAGAGAAATCAGCCATGACTGTGCTCCTCAGTCAGCCCTGCATCAAGAAACGCCGTTAACGGGCTGCTTGGGCTGGCGTGATGCTGAATGGAGGCCGGCCCTCTGGCCAGATAACCGGCTTCGATGGCTAACGCAAAAGCTCTGGCGGTAGCAACAGGGTCACGAGCTGTCGCAATGGCGGTATTCACCAGCACAGCGTCAGCACCGTACTCCATGGCCTCACAGGCATCGGAAGGTAAACCAATACCGGCATCGATAATCACCGGGACATTAGCCTGTTCAATAATAATCTGTAAAAAATCCCGGCTGAGCAGTCCTTTATTACTGCCGATGGGCGAACCCAGAGGCATTACGGCGGCACATCCGACATCTTCCAGCCGTTTGCACAGTACAGGATCAGCCCCGCAGTATGGCAACACCACGAATCCTTCTTTTACCAACTGTTCTGCGGCTTTCAGGGTTTCAATCGGGTCGGGCAGCAGGTAGCGGCTGTCAGGGTGAATTTCTAGTTTTACCCATTGGGTGCCTAAGGCTTCCCGGGCCAGGCGTGCCGCGAACAACGCTTCACCGGCTGTTTTGGCGCCGGAGGTATTTGGCAGTAGCATGACACCGGATTGCTGCAACGGGACGAGGATATCGTCCTGCTGGCTGTTAAGATCGATTCTCTTCATTGCCAGGGTAGCCAGTTGAGAACCTGACGCCTGCAAAGCCGCCTGCATAACCGTTGGCGAAGAAAACTTCCCGGTGCCTGTCAGCAGGCGGGAACTGAAGGTTTTATCTGCAATTTTTAACATGGTTAGCCTCCGGCAATGACCTGAAAAACGACGACATCATCCTGTTCCTGCAGCAGATACTCAGGCCAGTTGCTGGCAGGGATAATCTGACCATTGACCGCCAAAGCCGTACCTTTCTGGCGTACCTGGAGCTGCTGCAGCAACTGACTGAGGGGGCAGGGTGAACTGACAGACATCAGCTTGTCATTAAGCGTAATTTGCATGGGCATCTCCGCATACCGGGCAGTCTGCTGCCGGGGTGAGTTGCAGGCGCCGCCATTGCAGTTCACGGGCATCGAACAGAATCAGTTGCCCTGACGCAGCACTCTGGCCGGTAGTGATAAGCTTAATTGCTTCCAGCGCCTGCAGGCTTCCCATCATACCGACGACTGGCCCCGCGACCCCGCTGTTACGGCAGTTACGCTCTGGTTCATCCTGTTCCGGCCACAGGCAACGGTAGCATCCCTGCGTCCAGGGCGGTGTCAGTACCAGTAACTGGCCACTAAACCCTACCGCACTGGCAGAGATCAGTGGGATCCGTTGTTCAATACACCAGCTATTAAGTAAATGACGGGTCGCCATATTGTCACTACAGTCGAGGACAAGCCCGGGTCTGGCCGGTAAACGGTTGAGCAGGTCAGCATCTATCCTTTGTGTCAGGGCATGCAGCTGAACTGACGGATTGAGCTCGTGCAATGTCCCGGCTGCCAGTACCGCTTTCTCTTTACCAGTATCCTTGCTGCGGAACAAAATTTGCCGCTGCAGATTGCTAATGTGCAGTGAATCATCATCAGCCAGTAACAGTGTACCCACACCGGCAGCCGCCAGGTACAGGGCGGCCGGTGAACCCAGACCACCCAGCCCGACAATCAGGACAGTGGATTCTGCCAGTTGCTCCTGACCCGTGGGGCCAATTTCTTCCAGCAGTAGCTGGCGGCTGTAACGCATAAAATCCTGGTCACTGAGCATCGGCGATACCTCTGTCTGCTTCCGCCACCCGAGACTGTAACTGTGCCACGGCTTCTCGCCAGTTTGTCGCTGCCGTAATGGCACTGACGACGGCAATACTGCCAACGCCGGTCGCCAGCACCTCTGCGGCTCTGTCGATACTGATCCCACCGATAGCGACGGTGGGTATTCCGGCCAGTTGCCGGACATGATGGCGCAGATTATCCAGCCCCTGAGGCAGGGAAGGCATCTGCTTGGTATTGGTCGGAAAAACATGACCGAGGGCGATATAGGAAGGATTAAGCGGTAATACCCTGGCGATTTCGCTGCTGTCATGGGTCGATACACCTAAACGCAGACCAGCCTCAAGGATAGCGCCTAAATCGGCAGTCTCTAAATCCTCTTGTCCAAGGTGTACGCCATAGGCACCATGTTTAATGGCTAACTGCCAGTCATCGTTGATAAATAACCGGGCCTGGTGGGAAGCTGCCAGATGGATACTGTCGATGATGGCCTGCTCTTTTTCGGCGGCACTGCCCTGTTTCATCCGCAACTGCAGAGTCATTACCCCGGCATCCAGCAGCCGGGCTATCCATTCAACACTATCGACTACGGCATATAACCCGCAGCGCAGAGGTACAGGCGGAAATTCCCGGGTCATCACTTTGCCTCCGCATCTGCCACTACCTGCTGATAGATTTCACTGCCGCTATCGCGAAAACGCTGAGACATCTCCAGCATACCTTCATCTATCACCACCGACGGTTGCGGGTTTTTGCTGGCAAAATCGCGAACTTCCTGGCTAATCTTCATTGAGCAGAATTTTGGTCCGCACATAGAACAGAAGTGGGCGACTTTGCCGGATTCCTGTGGCAGGGTCTGGTCGTGATAGTTACGGGCAGTTTCCGGGTCAAGAGCCAGATTAAACTGATCTTCCCAGCGAAATTCGAAACGGGCCTTAGACATGGCATTGTCACGGATTTGTGCGCCGGGATGTCCCTTAGCGAGATCAGCGGCATGAGCTGCGATTTTGTAAGCGATCAATCCCTGTTTCACATCTTCTTTATCCGGCAGACCGAGATGCTCTTTCGGGGTGACGTAGCACAACATGGCGCAGCCAAACCAGCCTATCATTGCGGCACCGATACCGGAGGTAAAGTGATCGTAACCCGGGGCGATATCCGTGGTCAGCGGACCCAGGGTGTAAAATGGAGCTTCATGACAATGCTCCAGCTGTTCAGTCATATTCCGCTGGATCATATGCATCGGGACGTGACCCGGGCCTTCAATCATCACCTGAACGTCATATTCCCAGGCAATTTTGGTCAGTTCCCCCAGGGTATGTAGTTCAGCAAATTGTGCTTCATCATTCGCGTCCTGAATAGACCCCGGACGAAGGCCGTCACCTAATGACAGAGAAATGTCGTAGCTGGCACAAATTTCACAAATTTCCCGGAAGTGGCGATAAAGGAAGTTTTCCTGATGATGCGAAAGGCACCATTTCGCCATAATCGATCCACCACGGGAAACTATCCCTGTCAGACGTTTTGCAGTCATCGGGACATAGCGCAACAGGACACCGGCATGGATGGTGAAGTAATCGACGCCCTGTTCAGCCTGCTCCAGCAGGGTATCCCGGAAGATCGGCCAGTTAAGATCTTCAGCGATCCCGTTAACTTTTTCCAGAGCCTGATAGACCGGTACTGTACCCACCGGGATCGGGCTGTTACGCAGGATCCACTCCCGGGTTTCATGAATATTTCGCCCGGTAGAGAGATCCATCAGAGTATCAGCCCCCCAGCGGGCAGCCCAGACCAGTTTTTCCACCTCTTCCTCTATGGATGAAGTGACGGCAGAGTTGCCGATGTTGGCATTGATTTTTACCAGAAAATTACGGCCGATGATCATCGGTTCAGATTCCGGATGGTTGATATTGGCCGGGATAATGGCCCGACCAGCAGCGACTTCCTGGCGCACAAACTCGGCAGTGATAGTCGCCGGGAGGGGATCAAAAAAATGTTTTCCCGGATGCTGCTGAAGTAATACTTCACCGGAAATTTTCTCCCGTCCCATATTTTCACGCAGGGCAATAAACTCCATTTCCGGGGTAATGATTCCCTGACGGGCATAATGTAACTGGGTGACACAGCGTCCTGCCAGGGCTTTACGTGGCTGCGGTAAATGCCTGAAACGCAGGTCGTCGAGCGTTTCATCTGCCAGACGCTCCCGGGTATAGGCCGAGCTGGTGGCCGGAATATTTGCCGAATCCTGGCGTTGCTCAATCCATGCCTGGCGAATTCGAGGAATGCCTCGATGAATATCCGGGGTAGCGGTTTCATCGCCAAACGGACCTGAAGTGTCATACACCGGGATCGCTTCGTTTTCCTCGAATACCGGGTTTTCCGACGTTCCGCCAATGCGGGTCGGGCTAAGTTGTATTTCACGTACAGGGACGCGGATATCAGGGCGTGACCCGGTCAGCCAACGACGACGTGAGGCCGGAAACGACTGACTGCTGAGTGAATTGATGAAGTTGCGGGCTTGCTCACGTTTTTCACGACGGGATAATTTTTCAGACATAGCTCTATTTCCTGTAATCAAAGAAATACGCTTGTCCGGAGTTCGGATGGAGTGACAGAAAGGTATGCCGACAGGCACATTCAGGCTGAACTGTACTCTTGTTCCCTTCGCAGGTACTAACCTGATCAGGTTCCGCGGATCCCGAATTAACGGTCTCAGCCCCGAAGGGCACTCCGACAAGATAAACTGGCTGCAGACCTTTCAGATCATACAGCTCTGGGTGATAAGTCACCTTCTCTCAGCATAGAGGGGTTCAGAGTGAAGCACAAGCCCCTGGTGTTTGTCGGGTTGGTTTTGAATGGCTGCATTTTCCTCCCGGACGCTGACATTAGTCTGGCGGGTGGTACTATGGGGTTAACAGCTTCGTCGTGATGCATCAGAAAAATAATAAGGTGATGATTGATGGAACGTGAAATAACCGCTTCAGACAGCGGCTGGTGGGTGGTCAGTCAGTTAAACAAACTTTGGTTACCTGCGGGAGAATTACCCCACGGCAGTGCTGAAGCGTTCGCTCTTACGGGATCCCGCGGACAGATAATAGGCGAATGGCAGGGCGAAACCGTCTGGCTGGTGGATGACTCAAGGCCTCAGGATATGGCTTCGCTGCGTCAGTTACTCCAGGTTGACGGTGGGTTATTCCGAATGGCTGGAAGAGGGGTGCAGCTGGCGGAGTTTTATCGTTCACATCGTTATTGCGGCTATTGCGGAAAAGAGATGCATCGTAGCAGGACGGAGTTTGCCTGCCTGTGCGGACATTGCCATGAGCGTTATTATCCACAGATAGCTCCCTGCATTATTGTTGTTATCCGGCGTGGAGACCAGTTATTGCTGGCGCAGCATGTCAGACACCGTAACGGAATTTACACGGCATTAGCTGGCTTTACCGAGGTTGGAGAGACGCTGGAGCAGACGGTTGCCCGTGAGGTTATGGAAGAGAGCAATATAAAAATCAAAAACCTGCGTTATGTCGCCTCGCAGCCCTGGCCGTTTCCTCAATCGCTGATGATGGCTTTTCTGGCGGACTATGAGAGCGGAGAGATCAATATCGACCCTAAAGAACTGCTGGATGCTGGCTGGTATCGTTACGATGAATTACCGAAGCTTCCGCCTCCGGGCACAATTGCACGGCGACTGATTGAGGACACGGTCGCATTATGCCGGCAGGATGAAGAATAACCGGCAGTGACAGCAACGCTACCGCACAGGCGCAGCATTAGAACAAGTGCGGGTTTGCGTATATAATACGCGCCTGATTTCGAGAGAGCCTGATTATGAGCGAATTAAAAAACGACCGTTATCTGCGAGCCTTGCTGCGGCAGCCAACGGATGTGACTCCCGTATGGATGATGCGTCAGGCAGGCCGCTATTTGCCTGAATATAAGCAGACCCGGGCAGAAGCGGGTGATTTTATGTCACTGTGTAAGAACGCTGAACTGGCCTGTGAAGTGACTCTGCAACCCTTACGCCGTTATCCTCTGGATGCAGCCATTCTGTTCTCTGACATCCTGACAATTCCGGATGCTATGGGGTTAGGGCTGTATTTCGAAACCGGTGAAGGGCCCCGTTTTTCTTCTCCGATAAGCTGCGCGGCAGATATCAAAAATTTGCCCATTCCTGATCCGGAGCAGGAACTGGGTTATGTGATGAATGCTGTACGGACTATCCGCAAAAATCTGCAGGGTGAGGTTCCGCTGATTGGTTTCTCCGGTAGCCCGTGGACGCTGGCGACCTACATGGTGGAAGGTGGCAGCAGTAAGGCTTTTACCAAAATCAAAAAAATGATGTACAGCGATCCTTCAGCATTGCATGCCTTGCTGGACAAGCTGGCAGAGAGTGTCATTCTGTATCTGAATGCACAAATCCGTGCCGGGGCGCAGTCAGTCATGGTGTTTGATACCTGGGGTGGCGTTTTAACCGGTCGTGATTACCGGAATTTCTCACTCTATTACATGCATAAGATTGTTGATGGTCTGCTGCATGAAAACGAAGGCCGTCGGGTCCCGGTCACTCTGTTTACTAAAGGTGGCGGGCAGTGGCTGGAACAGATCGCAGACACCGGATGTGATGCAATTGGTCTGGACTGGACGACCGATATCGCCAATGCCCGTCAGCGGGTTGGGCATCGGGTAGCTTTACAGGGCAATATGGACCCTTCTATCCTCTATGCTCCGCCGGCGCGGATTGAGCAGGAAGTCTCTACCATTCTTGAAGGCTTTGGGCAGGGTAACGGGCATGTGTTTAATCTGGGGCACGGGATTCATCAGGATGTCCCTCCGGAACATGCCGGTGCTTTTGTTGAAGCTGTCCACCGACTTTCTGCGGCATACCATAAATAATGCCAATCGACGTTGCGACGCTTAAAGCTGAGCAACTTTCACGGGCAGCAGAAGTTGTCCGTGAAGGGCTGAGCCCTGATTTCTCTCCGTCATTTATCGGCGGGGGAGATGTGGGCTTTGAGCAGCAGGGCACTGTGGCAAGGGCTGCGCTGGTGGTGTTGCGCTGGCCGTCTCTGCAAATGGTTGAACATCGCGTTGCACGGGTTCCGGTCAACTTGCCCTATATTCCTGGTTTTCTCTCCTTTCGTGAATATCCTGCTTTACAGGCTGCATGGCAGCAGTTAGAACATCGCCCGGAATTGTTGTTTATTGACGGACATGGTGTCTCACATCCCAGGGGATTAGGCGTGGCCAGCCATTTTGGCCTGTTGGCCGATGTACCGACGATAGGTGTCGCTAAAAGCCGGTTATGCGGTGACTATTTGCCGTTGGCGGAAGAGGCCGGTGCCAGCCAGCCCCTGCTCTTCCAGCAACAGCAGGCTGGCTGGGTACTGCGCAGTAAGCAGCGTTGTAATCCGTTATTTATTTCTGTCGGCCATCGGGTCAGTCTTCAAATGGCACTTTACTGGACTCAACAATGCCTGCGTGGCTATCGCTTGCCTGAGCCCACCCGGCTTGCTGATGCGGTTGCTTCACAGCGCAAAGGCTTTCAGCGCTGGCTGGAACCACAATAACGCTGTGAAATGACGGCTTTTGCGTTACACTTCTGCCAGCTAATTTATAATGAGTATCTGTCATGTTACGTAACCCCATCCACCTGCGTCTGGAAAAACTGGAAAGCTGGCAACATGTGACCTTCATGGCCTGTTTGTGTGAGCGCATGTATCCGAACTATCAGGCATTCTGTCAGCAGACTGAATTTGCAGACCCACATCTCTATCGGCGTATTCTTGATCTGGTCTGGGAAACACTGGTGGTGAAGGGTGCTAAAGTTAATTTTGATTCTCAGCTTGAGAAACTTGAAGAGGCTATCCCTGACGGAGAAGCCTTCGATGTTTATGGTGTCTATCCGGCCATTGATGCTTGTGTGGCACTGAGTGATTTACTGCACTCCCTGTTAAGTGGTGAAAGTTTGACCTATGCGGTGGAAGTGAGTAAAACATCTATCACGACCGTTGCTATGCTGGAAATGACTCAGGCTGGCCACGAAATGACAGATGAAGAGCTCAGAGAGAACCAGGCGGTCATTGACGAATGGGATCTTCAGTGGGAAATATTCCGCTTGCTGGCAGACTGTGAAGAACGCGATCTGGAGTTGATCAAAGGGCTGCGTGCTGACCTGCGGGAAGCCGGAATTAGCAATATCGGTATAAGTTTTAACCAGTAAGACGATAAAACGTGATTTCAGGCCTGATTTAGCATATCAGAAGGCTTCACATCAGCCCCCTGTCTGGTCTACATTTGGGGGGCTAAAAATTGTGGCTATCGGTGTGTGCAGGCTGAAGGGTGTCGGAACATTTGGCTTTTCACTCGCATTCGTTGCTTAGCAGGCGATAAATACACTTTAAGGATAACTTATGAACAAGACTCAACTGATTGATGTGATCGCAGAAAAAGCGGACCTGTCTAAAACCCAGGCTAAAACTGCACTGGAATCTACTCTGGCTGCGATTACTGAGTCTCTGAAAGAAGGTGATGCAGTTCAGCTGGTTGGTTTCGGTACTTTTAAAGTTAACCACCGTGCAGAACGTACTGGCCGCAATCCGCAGACCGGTAAAGAAATCAAAATTGCTGCTGCAAACGTTCCTGCGTTCGTTTCCGGTAAAGCTCTGAAAGACGCCGTTAAATAAGCGTTGCACCCCGGGTGCGAAACGTTTAGTTAACAGAAGGGGCAAATTACTGCCCCTTCTGTTTATTATCTTCAGCTTCTATCCCATCCCTGTCTGCTGTTTTCCTTTGTATAATTATCTCATTCGTTATTCTGACCGGTTGTCATGATTATGAAGGAGAGAATATGTATTTCACCGGACGGAAAAGTGTTATTAGCCTGGTCTGTTTGCTGCTGGCAGGCTGTAGTTCTTCTCAGAAATATCCGCCGTTCAGTGCCTCAGGTTATCTTGCCGATCGGGGCGTCGTACGTTTATGGCGGAAAAATACCGATACTGATGATGTCACGATACGTGTTCTGTATACCCCTTTCGACCAAAAGGTGACAGAAGAGTCGGAGTATCACTGGCATGATGGCAAACTCTCTTCGGTCAGCCGACATATCCGTGGTGCCGCGTCAGACGATGTGACACTGAGATTTGATCAGCAGGGTAATGTCAGCTTTATGCAACGTCAGTTGGAAAAACACCGTGAACCCGTTAGCCAGCAAGCGATTGAGCTTTATCAGTTTGATGCTGGCAGGATATTGGGTATCAGTAACGCATTGCAGGCAGGAAAAATACGATTGCAACAGGGAATATGGCAGCAGGGAAACACCGTCATGACCTGTGATCACCAACAGGTTAAGGCAGAACTGGGGGCAGAAGCACTGAGGGTGATTCGCCGGAGTGATTCAGGGACAGCCCCGCTGTATATCTCGTGGTTACAGGGCCCGCAGGGTACACAATTACTGAAAGCCACTCCTGATAACTTATGTCATAACCAGCCGACAGCCGAAGACTTGTAGCCGGAGGAGTGCGGTACAGTAATAAAAAAAGCAGGCCGAAGCCTGCTGTGTAATGACTTTTGTCGCGGGGGGTTATTTCGAACGATTAATGGCTCTGTAGCCAATATCATTACGGTAGAAGCTCCCTTGCCATGAGATAGCTTTTGCCAGTACATAAGCATTTTTCTGAGCTTCTGCTACGTCAGTACCGAGTGCAGTGACACAAAGTACTCGCCCGCCATTAGTGACGACATCGTCACCCTGTAAGGTGGTTCCTGCATGGAATACTTTACCATCAGGTTCCGCTGCTGCTGCCGCTTCCAGACCGGAAATCACATCACCTTTACGGTACTGATCAGGATAGCCGCCAGCCGCGATGACCACACCCAGTGCCGGGCGTGGGTCCCACAAGGATTCCTGCTGATCCAGCTGACCTTCACAGGCTGCCAGACATAAGGTTACCAGGTCAGACTGCATACACATCATGATGGGCTGGGTTTCCGGATCACCGAAACGGCAGTTAAATTCGATAACCTTCGGCTGACCGGCGGCATCAATCATCAGTCCTGCATACAGGAAGCCGGTATAAACATTGCCTTCGGCTGCCATTCCACGGACAGTTGGCCAAATCACCTGGTCCATGACCCGCTGATGGACTTCATCGGTGACCACAGGGGCTGGAGAATATGCCCCCATGCCTCCGGTATTAGGACCGGTATCAGCATCACCGACACGTTTATGGTCCTGGCTGGTGGCCATAGGCAGTACATGCTCACCATCGACCATCACAATGAAACTGGCTTCTTCGCCGTCAAGGAACTCTTCAATCACAATGCGGTGACCTGCATCGCCAAAAGCATTACCTGCCAGCATATCGCGGACGGCATCTTCAGCCTCCTGCAGAGTCATAGCGACGATAACGCCTTTCCCTGCGGCCAGACCATCAGCTTTTATCACAATCGGTGCACCTTTCTCCTGCAGGTAACTCAGTGCCGGCTCGATTTCGGTAAAATTCTGGTATTCGGCTGTCGGAATCTTATGACGGGCCAGAAAGTCTTTGGTGAACGCTTTGGAGCCTTCCAGCTGGGCTGCGGCCTGGGTCGGGCCAAATATTTTCAGCCCGGCAGCACGAAAAGCATCAACCACACCCGTGACCAGCGGTGCTTCGGGGCCGACAATCGTCAGATCAATCTTATACTGGTGAGCAAATGCCAGCAGTCCCTCAATATCTGTCGCGCTAATATCCACATTTTGCAGTGCCGGTTCCCGGGCAGTGCCGGCATTACCTGGCGCAACATAGACAGACTCAGTTAACGGTGACTGGGCGGCTTTCCATGCCAGCGCGTGCTCACGTCCGCCATTACCAATAATTAAAATTTTCATCGTTATAACTCCGGGTAAATTAATGGCGGAAATGACGCATATCAGTAAAGATCATCGCAATGCCATGTTCATCGGCAGCTGCAATGACTTCATCATCACGGATAGATCCACCTGGCTGGATGACGCAGGTGATTCCGACGGCGGCGGCTGCATCAATGCCATCACGGAACGGGAAGAAAGCGTCAGAAGCCATCGCCGATCCTTTCACTTCCAGACCTTCATCCCCGGCTTTGATACCGGCGATTTTGGCGGAATAGACACGACTCATTTGTCCGGCTCCGATACCGATAGTCTGGTTATCCCGCGCATAGACAATCGCGTTAGACTTAACAAATTTCGCGACCTTCCAACAGAACAGGGCATCACGCATTTCCTGTGGATTTGGCTGACGCTGGCTGACAACGCGCAATTGAGTTTCATCGACCATCCCCAGATCACGGTCCTGAACCAGCAGGCCACCGTTGACCCGTTTGAAATCGAGCGCTGCGCTACGTTGTTGCTGCCATTCGCCACAGATCAACACGCGGACATTCTGCTTAGCCGCTGTCACTTTCAAGGCGGCTTCGCTGGCGGACGGGGCAATAATGACTTCAACAAACTGACGACTGATAATGGCCTGCGCAGTTTCTTCATCCAGTTCGCGGTTAAACGCGATGATACCGCCAAACGCTGAGGTCGGGTCAGTAGTGTAAGCACGCTCATAGGCCTGTTTAATATCGCTGCCGATGGCGACGCCACAAGGGTTGGCATGTTTGACTATCACACATGCGGGTTCTGCAAACTCTTTTACGCACTCAAGGGCTGCATCGGTATCGGCAATATTATTATAGGAAAGAGCTTTCCCTTGTAACTGTTGTGCGGTTGCGACTGAAGCTTCGGCAACGTTTTCTTCTATATAGAAGGCGGCATCCTGATGGCTGTTTTCACCGTAGCGCATATCCTGCTTCTTCACGAAGTTGAGATTGAGGGTGCGTGGGAAACGCCCGGACGGAGTTTTTTCTTCATTATTGTAGTAAGCCGGCACCAGCTGACCGAAGTAGTTGGCGATCATACTGTCATAGGCGGCAGTATGCTCGAATGCTTTGATAGCCAGATCAAACCGGGTTTCCAGTGTCAGGCTGTTATCGTTGGCCTGCATCTCTTTAATCAGCAGAGAGTAGTCGTTACTGTTCACTACAATAGCGACATCTTTGTGATTCTTTGCGGCTGAACGCACCATGGTAGGTCCGCCGATATCAATATTTTCTACTGCGTCTTCCAGGCTGCAACCTTCACGGGCCACTGTCTGAGCAAACGGATACAGGTTCACGACGACCATGTCGATCGGTGCTATCTGATGCTCTGCCATAATTGCATCATCCTGACCACGACGTCCCAGAATCCCGCCATGGACTTTCGGATGCAGTGTTTTCACACGTCCGTCCATCATCTCCGGGAAACCAGTGTAGTCAGATACTTCGGTAACAGGCAGGCCGGCATCGGCCAGCAAACGGGCAGTGCCGCCGGTAGATAGCAACTCAACGCCGCAGGAAGTCAGTGCTTTGGCAAACTCTACAATACCGGTTTTGTCAGAGACACTCAGAAGAGCGCGGCGTACAGGACGACGATGTTGCATAGTAAATGTAATCCCCTGGATTGGTTTCATTTATAGAAAGAAAGAAGTCGTAAAGAAATCTCTGAAAGCAAAACTGCTCATTTATCTGCTTTCACAAACATCTCAGACCGGGTTTCTGCATGGCGGCATTGTAGCGAAAACGTTTGCGTGATGCCCGGCTAAATTTGGATTTATAGCGCTTTGTGAGTAACTTTGTGGATAACAGGGTATAAATGGCTTGTTTGCTGTGTATTGCAGCAAACAGTAATTTTTTTTGAAATTAGCGGTTGCGCCTTTTTATGAACTCCCTATAATGCGCAACCACTGACACGGCAAAGCGCGATGCGCCAAGGCGTGACAGGGACTGAAGTGATTCGGTCCGGAGAAAAAAATCACGAAATAGTGGTTGACTCCTGAGGTGAAAAGCGTATTATACGCCACCTCGCAGCGACAACCTAAGCGGTTGAGTTGCAACGCTCTTTAACAATTTATCAGACAATCTGTGTGGGCACTCGCAGGATTGATATCAAACGTCTCCGGACGTAAAAAATATCAAGTCTTAAGAGTGAACACATAATGAAATTCATTATGAGTGTTTTACACTTGAGCATCGCTTAAATAAGTTTAAGCAAATCAAACTTTAAATTGAAGAGTTTGATCATGGCTCAGATTGAACGCTGGCGGCAGGCCTAACACATGCAAGTCGAACGGCAGCACAGAGAGCTT
>Ga0157363_1001451_pt1 | contig 19793 bp, 14 predicted proteins | sample AttsexASBM1_FD_111477 | JGI IMG/M metagenome (GOLD analysis project Ga0157363, IMG submission 111477) | Fungus gardens microbial communities from leaf cutter ant in Ribeirão Preto, State of São Paulo, Brazil - Atta sexdens ASBM1 | ecosystem: Host-associated > Fungi > Mycelium > Unclassified ... | reverse complement strand
TAGAAGGCCAAATGTTAACGCTTTAAAACCACAAAAAGGCGGGAAGATATATAAAATTTAAATTGTTATTTCGATTGTATCAAATCTAAAGCTCAGAACTTTTTTGTACACCTAATAATTTTTGTTCTTTGTTTTTTGAAGACATAAGCTTTTTGATCTGTCCTGGCATAAAAATTCAACGTATCATATGCGTATTTGTATTTTTTCAGCTTTATTTTTCGTGTTCTTATTAAATTGGAAGAACTTGTTGTGTTTTTCAATTAATTCCCTTTTTTAGATGCTGATTGTCTTCGCGACGCGAAGCGTCGCATTATATAGCTGTGTACACTTGAGACTGAATTTTTCATTTTCTTCTTGCAATGTTTTCAGACGTTTTAAAATCCTTTTCGTTTCATCATTGAACTGAATATCCATTTGATTTTTAATGTAAAACATACATTAAATATAAAAATTAATATAATATAGTACATGAACGTGGAGCATTTAAAACCAAGTGAAAAAATAATATTTAATAAGCAATTTCGCAATTTCACATTCCACACAAACGAAAAATTTTTAAAATGTAACATATAGAAGTTTAGACATGTCATTCCTGTTGCTAGAAGCAATAAGTTTGTTATTAAATGATATGTTACCATTACAACATTGAAAAAATAACTCCGTAAAAAGAGTAATTTTGAACATTTGATAAATACTTTAGTAGTATTGTACAGTTCAATTATTAATATAACATCTTTTACATCAATTACTTTATATTATACATAATTTATTTGTAAATATTTAGATATATTGCTATATGTAACAAATTAATAATAAATACATACGACTGTATTATTTCGGCACATTCTAATAGCACGTCGAGTCTACTTTCCATTAGCTCTTTTTGTATTTCACTTTGTTCTGACATTGTACTGTTATTGTAATATTGATAAATAATATTATTACGTAAAATAAATCTTACTAATATGAATTACAAGGTATATTTTTCATCCTTGATGTTGTATTACATAACACAATTCAGAATTGTTTCAACAACATAAATTTGTTACTTATTCTACTAATTCTTTATTTCCTTTCTATTTCGATATTCAGACATTTTGTCGGTGCATCTTTCTTCAATCGTCGAATCACTCATGATTGATTGACGGTGGAGGCGAAGAGTGCGAAGGAAGAAAGTAGTAGGGGGCCGCTCCGATGTTCTGTTCTTAGCGCAAAGCGCACAATTGAGAGAGAAAGCTTAATTGGATGTGATGTCGTCTCGCGATGTCCTTTCGCTGTTTTACACATTTATTACTCATACATAGTATGAGATATCTCGGTGTCTCTCGCTCAATATTCATAATAATATACATAGTAATACTTTTATTATACACAAAATATTGTAATTATGCATAAAAATGTTTAATATTGTAAAAAATCTGTGTGCATAATTACAACATTATGTGTAATTTTGAGACTCATTGTAATAGCTTTGCATGCATTTATAAATTTCCAGTAACACATACGTGTGTATGAATGTGTAGCGCCCAACGCCGGGGACACAATTCCTGCCGATGCGTACAAGTATGTATGTACGTGCATACGTATTTTAATAGGAAATCACATTGTACTCATTATTTGTTGTTCCTTATATACATATAATCAAGAATAACAATGAATGTAACTCTAAAACAAAAATTAGACATAATCAAAAAATTTGGATGTTGTGCGGGGAAGAGTGTCGCGAAATTCTCAGAACTGTATGAAATTGATAAAAACATGTTATTTCATTACTCTTGTTCTTGATTGTATATAGTAAAAAAAACAATATGTATTTAAAACTCGTAGAAAAATGTATGGGAAAACATCTCAGCAAACGAGAATGAATTGAAATGAAATGAAATGAATTCAGATTTTCAAAAATATTGATTCACAAAAATGAAATGTTAAAATGAATGCTTTTCAATCCTGAATGCATTTTTATTCATTTATAGAAATTGCATGAAGCATCTCTATGTCTTTCAATCTAAAAAATAATATTAGCTTTTTCTATGCATTGTGAATACTATTCAATTAAAAATTTTGAATAGCAAATGCAGTTTTTCAATCCAATTGCATCCAATTAAATCCAAAAAAAAATATTCGCTATTTAAAATACGCATTCGGAAAAAAATTTCAATCCATTTTAATCCAATCGTTTGCTGGGATAGCACAAACCTTACATTTCTGGATTGAAGTTAGAGAAATCTTCATCTGAATGGAAAAACGTTATATTTTAACCTGTTTCATAAATCTCTATTTTTTATTATAATTCTCATTTTTAAATTTTTATGTGATTGTTATGCACTTCATATTTTTATCTTTTACTTATATATTTAATTTAATATCACGCAAACGTTTTCTTAATATGCGAAGTTTCCTCTGTCAACTGCAAGCTCTTCCTCTTCGTTCGCATCATTTACGGCGAGAAACCACAATATCCATTTCAAATATATATTTCAAATAGATATTCAAACATATTTGATACTCGAAAGTGAGAGAGTAGTGCAGTCTAATGCAGGAACAGAAAACAGACTAAAAGATTGAAAAACAAGCTAGTTTATATCAATTTACTAAAAAATAACTAGATTTTCGTATTTTAGGCATTTCGTTATTTGCCGAAAAATTTCCCGAGAACTATTTCACATTTTATAACAGCCAAAAATTACTTAATCACTTATTACATTCATGTAAATTTTTTCATTTTTTGTGTATTCATTCCTAGGGAAAACTTTACATAATCGATACCTTGATTTAAATCCTCGGTGGAAAAAAAGGCTCTAGGTCTGTAATCGCATACGAAAAACTAGGAAAATGCTATAGTATGTGTAACGCACACTACAGTATTTCCCTAGTTTTTCGTATGCGGTATTTTTCAAGAATAAAGGCCCAGGATATAGCCACATAAATGTATGCACAACAAAAATTAGCTTATTATATTTTACATGTGTCTTTATAAAAGAAACGCGATTGGATAATTTTCTTTATGTATTTATGCGGCTATGCAAGTTTGTGGTTATACTCTCAGACTCTGACTGCGTTCAGCGTACTCACAGTTGAGTGGCATTCGCTGTTATTGATATTCTTTTACATCATTCAATCAGCATTTTACATCTAGAAAAGTACATCAATGATAGCGAACGCTCACTCGATTGTTGAGTCCGTTGAACGCAGCCTGTTTTCTAGAGACTTTAGGCGACAAGTGTATGTACATACTCGCGGACGCAATCAATAGCGGTTACAGATGTCGCCAATGCCCTGATTCAAATTAAACGGAAAAAGTCGTTATCTTTGTGGCGGCTGGCTGGGGATGGACATTCTGATTCAATTCAATTATCGATGTGCCCACAAAAGAGTAACTAGCGTTCGGTACGTAACTCCGAATCTTATAGTTTTGTGTCGTGTGATTATTATTACTATTATTGTTATTATTATTATTATTTTTGTTGCTGTTAGTGTTATTCCGCAGCAATGTCATAATGTTGCTGAGATTCGTATTGTCTAGATAAAAATTAAATTAAAACAATTAAACTGACACTCTTGTCTCTATCGCGGAGATTGACGTACAACAACGAATCTCCTCCGGCGCCATGAATTCTCGATCGAAAGATGAGATCCGAGATATTATTCGCAAGGATCTGTTATTTATTCACAATCATGGTGTTGGACTGTCGAATCGTCTTGCCGAGGCTCTTGCAGACAATATGTCCTACGTGCATGAGCTGTTCGTACATTTGTCACAACCGTCATCTGGCCCACTTGTGGCAAAAACGCCGAAGATGCTGCGAAAGAAGATGACCCAGCGTATTGAAACCATACTCGAGGACGAAGTTTTTCAACAGGAAAACATCTCGCCAACTAGTTCCCTTTATTCTATCAATGAAGAGGAGCAAAAGGAGAACGAAATAATGGGACATAAAATCAAAAGAGGAGCATACAAAAAAGCAGAGGATAATATCAAGAAACAAAGTTTTATTCTTAATGATTCCAAAAAGAAAGTAAGTAATGACAGTTTTCAATATCATACTTATGGTATTATGAGTTGATTTTAAGTTACAGAATATTATATAATATATGAGTTTATGAATATTAGGTAAAGAGAGAAAGCCATGTTAAAAGGAAGAAATATAATGTAAGCAGTTCTGATGAAGATAACAACGAAAATGTTTCTAAGTACAGTAAAGTTGAAGAAAATATAACAGATATAAAAGGAACAAAAAGAGTGACAAGGAAGAACTCAAAACAGATCATTCAGCTTACAACCCCAATTGAAAAATCAAAAATTACTGAAAAAGCTAAGGAGGCCAATGAAGATAATTTTAAATTACCAGTTCTACGTTCTTCTAGTAGAAGAAGTTCTTCTAGTAGAAGAAGCTCTTCTAGTAGAAGAAGCTCTAAGAGTTCTCAGAATAGAGAAGTGAATAAAGTCAATGACGCCATTGTGCCCAATATAGATGATATCGAAGAACCATCTATGTATGAAGATGCAATAGGAAGGCCTGTTCTAATTATGAATTCAACTCTAAAGCATAGCCTGTGTATGTCCGAAAAGGGATTAAATGCTACTGTAATATTGGAACGTTTACCAAATCAACCACCAAAATTAAATGAAACAGTAGTGATTCAGAAGACAATAAATGTAAAAAATAGTAATAGTTTGAAAGAAACAGAAAATACTAAGAAGACACTGCCAAACAATATGCAACTATACAAAACATCTGCGCAATATGATGAATTAATTACAGATGATGAATCATCGCCTGAAGTGAAAAGACCGAAGAAGCAACTTAATAGGAAGCAACCTAATGAAAAAGAGACAAAAGGTATGTTAGCGATATCTAGTGAGGATGAAACTTCTAATACACCAGTGAAAACCCTCAAAAACGCAAATGTGTCCACAGTCATACAAGAAAGTAAAACATATAAATCGAATGCATTATTTAGTCCTTATGCAAAAGAATCTGTGAAGAAGCGGGTTGAAGCATTTGAACAAGCGGTTATGCATAGTCCGAAGTCTGACATAGGTACTCCAACCAGAATAACTAGAACGAAAACTCGTGCAATGATCACTGCGGAAATGCAGATAGAAACAAAAACGACGGAGAAAAATGTTGCGCAAATACTAGCTCGAAAGTCGCTCGCTAAAGCTAAGAAGATTTCATTAGCGAAACAAAAAAACAATGCTGAACTTAAAGAGGTAAAAGAATCTGTGGTTATTTATAATTATTTTAATCTCTTTTATTCTCTTTTACTATGTTTCATTAATGATAAATTAAACTTTGTCTTTCAGAACAAAGAACAATTGCCGGAACGAATTAATAAATTATTGACTCAAACTGATAGATCAAATGTAAAAATGCAACAGTTGAAAACGACACCTTTAAGCAAGACAAAATTGATGCAGCCTGTACTGTCTCTTAATCGTCTTCAAATATTCAAAATCTTTTGAATGTAAAATTAATACAAAATTTTATCTTTCTTAAATTGCACTATAGACTTATTCTTTTTGACTGAACCAATTTATCTTTCGTCCTTTTTTCTCCAGGAGGAAAGGAGGGGAAGAAAGATGAACTAGTGTAAAAGTTCAGCCAAAAAGAACAGGTGATGCAATTCAAGAAAGATAAAATTTTGTCATATTTATTTATTTACATACTTTTATTTTAGTATCCAAAAGTTATAACCGCCTCGCGCACCAATATTGTTACTGGCGTGGAGTCTTTCATTCAACCATCAAAAACTATTACAACTTCCAATTCGATAGAAAAGTTAGAGGAAAAGAGACGGCACGAGGAAGACGCGAGAAAAAAAAGATGAAGCTTTGAGATTACAGACGGAAGAGAAGAAAAGGTATACAAAAATTTCATAACACTAATCAAAAGATGTGCAGGCGGTACAATCATATATTTCGATATATACTTTGTATACAGAAAGCGGCAAGAGAAGGAACTCAAAAACAAATTAGCAAGAGAAGCTAAGGAGAAGCAAGAATTAGAGAAACGACAAAAAGCCGAGAAAGAAAGAGAAGAGAAGGCAAAATTAGCTCTTTTGATTCAAGAAAGGCATCGCGAGGAAGCGGAGAAGAAGCGTCTTGCCCAATTGCAACGAATACAGGAGAAGGAAGAACGTCGCAAATTGGAAGAGCAACAGAGATTGCAGAGATTACAAGAACAAGAGGAAACGGAACGTCTGTTGGCCGAGCAAAGACGTCGAGAGCAAGAAGCTGAAAAACGTAGAGAAGTGGAAGCAAGGGCTCAACAAGCCGCTGCTGAAGCTTTGAAACAGAAAAATCAGTTACTTACAACCCAAGCTAAAGTGAGTTATCTTTTTATGACGGAAAAAAAATTACTTCATCCCACTTTCACTCAAAACTGATAAATCGCTTACTTGATTTTTTTGCAGAACAAACAACAGACTAATAATAAGTATCAAGATACTGTGAATTATGTGTTAGATAGTGAACCTGATGATGATGATGAATCAGACGATGAAAGCAAACCGAAGCACGAGATACCGTATTGGGCGCAGGGTATGTATACTTTCTTTTATATCTTATCTTCTATCTATTAAATCATCATTAAAATAAGAAGAAAAGAATATGAATCTATTCTTTTTTAATTGCAGCGCACATCCGCAAAGCACAACTCGCGATGCAACAATATATTCCCGAAAGAATAGTTTATAAATTCTTCAATACTCGTAAGTGCACGCCAGATTTGACTGAATTATTCCATGGTATAGATAAAAGTCGATTGAAGCGTACATCCAGTGCAATCTGGAAAACGCCACCGCGTATTTCCATGATGGAACCCGAGTTTGTCGAACGAAAATTGCCTTTAAAAAATTAATATGACAAATACATGTGGATATAATCAGAGGCATTAGTATATATTATAGTATTGTATGCATGCGAAATGTAATAATGGTTAAGGCAAATTGTTTTAATTCGACAAACATGAAGTCGCGTTGTTCGTTATTATATCCCAATATTCATAAAATGATGATGTACGTAGATATCTTCATGACTTGACAATTTAATTTTTTTTACTTATTTATCTATTTTTATATATTTTATCTTATTTGCTGAAGAAGAAGTAAAGCCTAAACATATAATTAGATAATCGACTTAGTAAATAATTAAATAAAATAATTGCTATGAATACGAGTTTTACAAACGTGAGTAAATTAATTCTCATTTTAATTTATACCATGTGTAAAATATGTACTATTTTAATATATATACTAACATTTTGCAAGAGTTTATAAAGTTCAAATGATGGAGAGCATTGCGGTAGATTTCATTTTGTGGAAGTGCCTTTGCCTCTTTATATTACAGAAGAGCGCAGTAGTTCATCTTCTTAAATATACCTTTTTACTGTAATTATAAATAATTTAAAAATATATATATCAAAGTATTCGACGGACAGCCTGTATGATATCTTTTCAACGATTTCGAATAAAAATAAAAATCCATACGTAGGTTCTATTTTCTGTCCAAGTAAGAGTGTTTTCTGCGCCTCTACAGATTTTAAAGAGTAGGTTGGTAAATACGTATAAATTGGTATCTACAAATATAAAATTTCTACAAGTTAAAATTCAAGTTAAAATTGCATTACAACGAATTCGATTAGATGCATTCAGTGCGCACTCGTGCATTAAAGCGTACACATTTACGTAAAAATGTGTGTTCGATATAAATATAAAAATGAATTAAACAATAAAATCCTCAACACATTTTATTGAACTGTTAAGTAAAGTCATATTTTATAATTTGAAATATTTGCATTTTACACAAATTATTAATATGCATCTAACCGAATCTGCTATTACATAACAACATAGAATGAATCTTACAAATATATATTTTAATATATATGAAGTATGTATAATTGTATATGCATGTACTCACGTATGGCAAAGTATTGTCTAATTGCAGATATTTCTGATAGATGTTTTCAGGCAACTGTGATTCATAATATGTCTCGAGCACAAGACTATCGAATTCCTTGCCGTACAACATATATTGCTCTCCTTCGAGAGTTTCTTTTGAGATGTCGATTTCTTTTTCTTCAATCTTTATCGGTAATCTTTTCATACCACCATGAAGTACCTTTGCATCATCCCAAATGTATACATTGTGTTCTTGTATATATTTTTTTCAAATTTACCTTCAAAGTAGTAGAACTGGCAAATCCCTTAATGTCTGCTGGAAGCTTATAATCCTCGAAATATTTTTGCACGGGCACAGTAGGCAGAATCGGGATCCAATCTCTAAACGTACCTAATGTTGATATATAACGACCTCCATAACTCCACAAACGTACTGTGCGATCTGCGCTACCGCTATTATTTATTAAAATTTTTTAGAAAAGAAATGTATCAAAACCTTTATAATAATTGTATATACCTGATTATCACTCGCGCGCTAGAAATAATTTGAAGAGAAGTAATTCCCCGTGTATGACCACGCACAGATGACAGCAGAAGTGGCAGCATTTGATTTCGTACTGCTCTCTTCGCTCTTCCGTCTATTTTATCTTTCCATAAAAATGGGAATTCTAATCTCAGTAGCGGCATACAAATTTTCGGTGGATTTGGTAGCATGTAATTCGAAAGAAGCCAAACTTTTATATACCCTATACTATGACCTTTAAGGGGAAGTTCCGGGAATAAAATTGTAGACATTAGAAAAAAGATTTAACTGAAAAGTTAAGGATATAATCAAATCTTTAGAAAGTTCCAAAACCTGTTATAAAAAATTGATTTTCAGGATCAGTAGCTAAGGATGTGGCACAGTCACCGACAGTGTGTATGACTGAAAAAGCTCCTAAAAATCCCGCCGCAGGATGATGCGTCCATACTTGTATCAAACCGGAATCGAGAGCAACTAGCAGTGTGCCGACATCAGGTTTCATTTCTCGCGCTGCTAGAAAGATTATCGCGCGTACCGCAGTTACGCGAACAATGTTCAATGCTGATTCTTGATGAACACATGGAGTCAATTTTCTGTTTCACGAGGATTCGATTTAAAACATTTCGACAAAAGAAACCTTTTCTTTTGTAGCCATAAGTGTATTATTATTTACTTAAGCTGCTGATTAATGGATCCACTGATCTCATTCAATTTTCTAAACTCTTTCTGTGCGTTCGTCATTCTCGTGTTCCTATTAAGTCAATTAGCTTTCAATTGCAAGTTGCTGGCATTTACTGTATCAATTATTGTTCATGAAAATATCAAGTTGACATCACCTTCTATTAACATCAGTTACTTGATACTTTCTAAAAGGCTGGCCCGTTTCAAGATTCCAGAGAATTAATTCTTCGTTGTACGATCCGGTAGCTAATAGCTGTGGATATCTTGCAGCCAAGCATAGAATGTCATCGGTGTGGCTGGTCGTCCAATTCTTTTTGCATATATCAGATTCGAAAATCGACAATTCTGTCACGTGTTTATTCCAACCGCAGCACAGAATTCGATTTTCGTACCATGTGATGTTCGTTATTTCGCTGCAGAAAAAATAATGTGAAATGAAAATTTATTACATCGCTCATGATATCGACGAAAAGTAACATTAGAAAATATTCTCTAATATCGAATTATTTAGATTTATTCATGCATTGCATGATTTAGTCACATGCTTCTATAGCAACGTGCTTGTTGGAGTGCATAGAAGCTATTGCATGTGACGCGAATAAACCTTTATATTACATTGGATTAGTCATTAATGTATACTGAAAGCTGCTATGAAATTAGCAAAGTGTAAAAGCATATAAATATGTATTTTAAATGATTATAGTATTATTGCTATGTTAATTAACAGAATATAATATATTATTTTATTGTCAAAAAGTTGATTATACGAGGGAAAATCAAAAAGTAAGGTCAATATTGTATATTAAATAAAAAAGTAGGGCGATATCGCAGCCCATTCTTATTTTAAAATCATTTTAAGTAATGTCTTAAGATATTAATACAGCTCTCTGATTGACTCATAATATCATCTCATCTTAAATATTGTAGTCAAAACTTAATCTTAAATATAAGAATCAACTATGAATATCGCTTAAAGACGAAGACATTCTGATAATCAAGCCATGTTTATATGTTTAAAAGTGCTATGACTAACTTCAGAAAATTCTTGATTATGTTAATCACTTGTCAAAAGGTCACTTGTTCCCCCAAATCCCACTTATGAATCTGTCACAACTCTATTTGCATACGTAGAGAACATTGACCTTTTTTATTCACTCTCACATTATGCACTGATTCATTGGCTGCATTCAGCAGAGAAAATAGCTTTGCAACTGTTGTAAAATTCTTCAATATGGATTGATTTTTGCTTTCAGTTTCTTATAGATCTAAACGTATAAACTAATAGCATTGAAGAATTTTAGAATAGTTGCAAAACTGCTTTCTCTGCTGAATGCAGCCATTGTCGTGCGAGTGATCGAATTTATCATAATTCAAGTAACTTCGTTTCCAATTATAATTGCAACAAAAACTTTTGGAAAGAAAATTGTATAAATAATTTTTCGAAAATGTAATTTTCCAATTACAATACTTTTTGTAATTTAAGGTGTTTTCCTTTGGGATACACTGAATGTAGCCTTACACTATACTAGTTGCATGTAAACGTTATACTGTATTGGAGTAGTGCACATCATGTACAATATAACTTCATTATTGCGCTAAAATCCCGGTTGATTTCTATTTTTAAATTTTAAATGTCACACTGGTTCTACATTCTTTTGAGATGATATAGCAAAATCCTACTTTGTGTATAAAATTTGCACTACACCGTAGGAAATACGGTACACTAGACCTGTTTTTTTTAGCTGAACTTTTGCACCAATTCATTTTCTTTTTCTCTTCAGGAAGAAAGAAAAAGAAGGATGAATTGGTGCAAAAGTTCAGCCAAAAAGAATAAGCATACTGTTTAAATATGTATGTTGCACTAGGAAAAACGCTATTACTATGAAATGTCACATAATTTGTAAGAAAAAAAGCAGTTATTTAATATCCGCTGATTCCTACCATTGATGATCAATCATTATATCGTGTATACAGATTCCGGTATTGTAATTCCACATTTTCACTGAACCATTTCTTGCGCCAGTTACTAAAAATTGCTCCGAATCGTCGAAGCAAGCCGCCGTGATCTCGATGTCGGCGTACTGCCCATATCGTATAACACTATGAGCGTGTGATATCAAATGTAAACGGCGTCCATACCATGGATCCCATACGATGATGCATGAATCTAATCCTGTAGAAACAATCTGCATCCCGATAAAATAACATATCATTTATTAAAACTGTGCAACTGTGTGTTATTTTATTGAATTGTACAACTCTGTTTTACTAAATAATTTAATTTTTATGATTTAATGATTTTATTAATGATTTTTGGATAAGAGGAAGTTACCACACGGAAGAGCTGATTGTAGAGAACACAACTGACGCCCTTGGTGTGCGTATAGCCGTCCGAGATTTCCTCGTTAATTACGTGCTCGCAAACGAGAACAGCTATCATCATGCTGGCAATAATCATCGTACAGGTCAGTGTGTTGAACACTACGGTCATCGGAGTATGTTCACTCAGCTCGCGCGGTAATTTGCTGTATGTCTGTTTACGAAATGTACACATCTTCTATTATTTATTAAAAGAAAATATGATTTATTAAACGATAAGAAAAATAACAATATTTAACAGAAAGAAGATTACTATCTAAGAATTGTAATTTTTCTATACCTGAATGCAGCTAAGAGTTGGAACATCCCATACTTTTATGCATCTGTCTTTCGACAAGGAAAAAATGCGATTGCCAGCGTTAGTTATGACAAGCGCGCAGATAGTCGATCGGTGCCCCAACAAAACAGCATTTGCTTTCCTGGGGACAAATGGATTCCAAACGCGAACCACGCAGTCTGGTCCACCCGTTACCAATACATGACTTTCTGAAAAAATCATTGTTTTAAAATCGGATCTGATTTACATCAAAATCTCCGTATCTGCAATTGCAAAGCGAAAGGATACCATCGCAGAGCGTGAAACAGGATATTCCCATGCGAACTTGAAATTTATATTGCATCTTTGTCCCACTCGTATCGAAAATGTACAAAGAACAATCAGAGCATTGGCTACTCGACACAAATGCACGTAAGCTTCCATAATAAGCTACCTGGCTCGTCCAATTTGTATGTATATTTTTTAATTCTATGACATCTAATCCTTGTATCTTCCCCTAATTGTAGTAATCTTTTAGCAAAGTAATTTTCCGCAAAATCTTCAACTATATCTATGAAGCAAACCTTTAATTTATATTGGAATAAGACGTAATCAAATTTGAACCTATTTTGAAATTGTGCAATAAACTATTGTATAGAGTAATTATTCACTTTAAAGGAGGCTTCTCCGATGATCTTAATATATGTAGTCAAAATCATGGCCCTGAGTGACCTCCAATAGGTTTTACTTACTTTAATGACATTGTCGTAACGGAAAATGATCAAGTCACTTGCAGTATATTGCTTGAAAGGTCCTCTATCCGTAGGATTAAAGGCCATGATTATAATAGATCCACTCGTATCACCTAGGACGATGTAAGAATTTTCATTCATATTTCTACTAAAGTAATAGTGCATGCAAACGATTGCATTTTCCAAACTGAATATCTAGAAATATCATTTATTATTCATTACAATTAACAATGGATAGATGATAAAGTTTTACGAAATCTGGTTAATCTATGTTAATCACTGACCAGTAAGCGAAGCTCAAACTTTTTTGCCGCGACGTCGTAAAATCTCAAATCGCATTCTGTTGAACTCGTGCATACCATCTGAACATCCGGTAGCACGATCATATCAGTTATAGCAGTAGATTGCACTTTTAAGAATGCTGCAAAAAAGATACCGACAAAAAGTGTTAATGAAAATGAGAGAGAAGTTAAGAAGTACTAACGATTCTTAGACTGCACAGTACGCTCATAGTTAAGATCTAATGACCAATAATTAATCACTCCCTCTCGACTAACAGTTAGATAACAACCTCGGCGGAAACTCGTGCTTCTATCCTAAAAATTGACATAATAAATTTGCGATAACTGTAAGACAAAAGTAAACAATATTTTTTTCGGAAGAGTGATCAATGCAAAAATCGATCAACTCTTTTTTTGTTAAGAATCAGAATATGTTTTTCCAATTAAGAAATATATTTTTCCAATCTATTTCAAAACGTAAAAAAGTATTACTATTGATACAGGAGAGTGAGCTTTCTCTGACAATATAATAAAAGAAGAGATTGATTTGCGTATCAGTTCTTTTCAAAAAAAATTCTTATATTGTAATATATATTTGTAAGAATTTTTTATATTTAAAATTTATTAAGATGTCTGGTAAAACTTTCCCTTTACATAATTAACTCCAAATGACCTCCAACTGACTTTGAATTTGACCTTAATCCTCATGAAGATCATTGATCTTTCCCATCGTTCGTTGTTTATTTAAAAAAAGTTATTACATAACAAAACTTGATTTATAAATAAAACGTAATTTTTAGATAGGGGTATGAGATAAATCTCAATATGAGATAAATCTCGATGAGCGCAAAGCGAGTTCCATCTTCCCTCCCTCCCCTGCCAAGAAATGGACAACTTTTCACGCGAAGCGAGTTCTATTCCACCTCTCCTCCTGCCAAGGGGCACACGACTTTCCACGCGAAGTGAGATCCACTCCTCCCCCATCAAAATACTGCTGAAATATATATCTTTTGTGCTTAAAAATTGTTTGCTATTAATAAAAATTGTTTTGTTCATAAGTTTTTAATGAATAATGAACGACGGAAAAGATCAATGATCTCCTTGAGGGTCAAGTCATTTGAGGTTAACTGTGTAAAGGAAAAATTTTACTAGATTTCTAATAAAATATCTTAAACTTTTTCAAATTTTAAAAGTTTTCGTAGAAAATTATAGAAATCCTAGAATATTTTAGTATATATATATACAGGGAGTGTCATCAAAATCCGGACAAATCAAACAATTTCTTTAAACAAAATATTTTTAATTAAAAAATTAAATATTACAAAAAATTCTTTTACAGCTTGAATGAACAGCCTCCTATTCTCAATCTGAAGCGTTCGCTCGCACGCTATAATATAGCGCTGTCTGTGCCAACGAATGCTGCCTCAATAGCGGTTCTTAATGACGTCACACGTTGGGATGCCGAGACTTATTTGTGACCTTTTCAACTGCGTTTCATAGTAGTCCAAGGGATTTAAATCTGGGCTGTTGGAAGGCCAGAATAGGAACCGAGGCGAGCAACTCGGATTATCTTGGCAGCTTCAGAAAGCTTCAGCATCTGTCATATCTTTAATGTGTACAATTTGTATCGAAGGTAATTCCTCGACAATTCGCATTGCTGGCTCGCTTACACCAACAATCGATGCTAATTTTCGCACGATTGCCCTGGATCATCCGAAATCAACGCTTGAGCCCTTTCAACGATTGCGAGGGTCTTCGCGGTGTGTTCTTTCGAGTGACTCTTCCTAGCATACTGGAACCTTCATTGGACTGTTCTAAAACCGTATATTTTATCACAACATCATAAACGGTTGATCTCAGATATCCAAAAAATCGAATTGTTTTCGTTGCTGAGCACGAAGGCTTTCGATGATCGCGGCTTTTTGATTATACTCCGCATTTGATTTTAATATCGCGGCCATTTTGAGAATATAACTGTTTACTAGAAGGATTCATCAGGCTTTCTCGGACGCCAACAACAATCTCTGACGGAGGCACACTATAGCGGAAAATTTTAATTGAAATTTGTCCGGATTTTGGTGACGCACCCTGTATATATACCTCTATTGTTTACATATTCTTGTAGCTTACCTCGAGAGCTTTCCAAAACATTATAATAAAGTTACGTTTCATTGAGTACTTTCTGAATTATGGAACTTGAAAGTTATAGTACTGCGTTATATGTACACATGCGCGTGTGAGCGGAATTCTTACGCGCGCGCGTCTCCGCGATCTATCCACACTGCTTACATACGCTCACCCGTATGGATGCTTGCTTTAATTGATTAGATCAGTGATCGATCTTACCTTAATCGGCCGGATCAATGATCGGTCTTAATTGGCTGAATCAGTGATCGATCTTGCCTTAATTCAGGGCAAAATGCTGAAATTGGGCAGTCCGCGAATGCTCAGTTATTGTGTATATTGAGTCAACTTCATTTATAACTCAGGAGGGTATTCTATTTTCTTTGTACCTTAAAATGAAATTTTGTATTTTATGCTTTTTTTATCACAAAAATAGCATCGCGCATTTATATGAGCGTTATAGTTTTTGGTCTCGAGTACTAAATTCTTTAAATAAAAGCAATAAATATTAACGTAAACAATAAATATATTTTATTTAAATTCTTTAAATAGAAGCAATAAATATTCTTTTGAACATGCAAAATAAAAGAAAAATGATAAATAATTAAATAACAGTAGTAATATAGTAGATAGGCAATCATCAAATTATCTCTAGCTGTCTAGCTTAGAAAAAACTACAAAAATTAGTTAATATTAATAATATGGATAAAACAGTTAGTATTAATAATATGGATAATCAAAGTACGAAAAGAATTATAAGTACAGATCTGAGAATCTGTGAAGAAAAATGGTTAATAATTAAATTTAATAACTACGCACAATGTTTGATCTATGTGAATATAATTCCAAAAAAATATAATATCGAGAGATAACACAAAACATGGAACTATTTATGACGAAATAGAAGAATCGGAACGAGTTGAATTCTTAAATAATTTAAATATGTTTTAACTTCTCCTGAACAGTATCTGAAATTCTTTTGCATTATGTGTAAAATGTCTATATATATGTTTTTTCTTGTTTACAATTACTGTTCAACATATTAGGAAAATATTAAGAAAAATTGAAAAATAAGATAATTAGGAGAACAATTTTTGAATAAATACTATAAGTTAAGGAAATGAGAAAAATGTACATAATTATATAATAATGTATAAAAATTATACATAATTAATATATAGAATATTATATCTGACACAATTTTATCTTTTGTACAAGAAACTATGAAAAATTATTTTTTTGATTATTTTTTTTAATTATCTTATTTTTTTCTATTACATATTTACATATGAACCGAAATTATATAAGAGAAAGAAAATGCGTCTTCCATGTAACACCCCTTATTATTTCTGCTCATAGCATTTATTGCTCAAGATGTTCAACTATTTACTACCTTAATGCATTCAACTATTGTCCGTAGGCAACTGAGCGCCCGCGAGCCTATCTGCCGATCCCTGCCTTTGATCGGATCAGTCCCGATTTTGCCTTAATCCGGATCAGTGATCGGTCTTGCCTTATAATTTAACAAGTATTTAATGAAAAGTAACTTTATTATATTGTTTTGAAAAGCTCTCGAAATAAGCTACAAAAAAACAGTAAGTGACAAAAATTATTTATTTTCTACTCATAGAGCTCTAATTTTTAATATTGTATTTTCTTATATTGGCAACTATTTTTATCAACATGAGAAAATGCGATACTAAAAAATTCTGAAAAAATTCCCAGAGCTCTATGAGAAAAAACTAAACAATTTTTGTCGCTTGCTGTTTTTCTGTAAAATTGATTTCTGTAAATTTGAGTAAAAAATTATTAAAAACCAATATTCGATGATTTTTAGACAGAGTCCCCATTTTAAATAATGTATTAAGATTTCTCGAAAACTATAGTAGATATGGAAAAATGTTTCAAACACAAAAGTTGTATGATTCGGAGGGAGACATAAGAAGGTATCATTGATTTGATCTTGAGTGGCGTCATCAAGATCAGATTAAAATTATATTGATTTTTTTTGGAACATCCTATCTTTGATAGCAGACTCTAATAGCTGGTGTCAAGAGCTTTTCAAAACACTATAATGAAGTTATTTTCATTAAGTACTTTCAAGTTACAAGGCTTAAAAGTTGCAGTATCGCCGGCATTAGCATTACGCAAGGTGTCCGACCAACGGCTAAAACCTCTCGAAAATTGTTCAGGATCATGTCCTGGATAATATTTATTAAGATCAAGGCTATTGGAAGTTGTATTTTCATTTTATTATTTTCATTTTTACTAATAACTATTTTTATGTAAAAATTAAAATAACAAATGTCCAGGATATGGTTCTGAACAATATTCGAATTTTTGAGAAATCTTAATGCAATATTTAAAATGGAATACTCTATATACATATAAAGACTTTTAGAAAAGATATATAAATATAGATTTTTTTGCACTTTTGAAAGTTCCAATCCATCTATAAAAAATCTGAGAAATTTTCTAAAAAGTTAATAAAATTATATAAAAATTTTGAAAAATTCTGAAATTTATATGGAATTCTAACCGAAAAATTATAGAACAATTCTAAGAAATGTTTCACTAGACAAATTTTTAATGTTGAGTCGCATACTGGCAAAACTTCCGGGCAAAATGTAATTCTGCACACAGGAGTGCGATGATGCGTTCTTGACAATTTGGGTAAACTCATTAATGGTGTTTCCAATATTTGCGACCTCAAACTAGTGTCTATATCCTGAAATTCTATCAGCAAGTAAGAAATGAATTCGTCCCACGTTACTTTGCCATTAAGTCTCATATCTATCTGAATTGACAATTAAATTTTTAAAAACATTTTTTAAAAATTGAAAGAAAGTAAAGATTAACTGACTTTATTGAAGAGAACTTGAAATTCGTCCTGCGACATTTTTATTTCGAGGATGTCACGAAAAGCATCATATAGTTGAGAAGAATCCATCTCCCCATTCTCTGTTGCCTGTATCCAATTACATTTTTGTAAGAAAAAAATCATAAAAAACATTACATTTTTGCGAGAAAAAACGTTTAGTTACCAAAAAAACATTATGTAAACGTGTCAAAGATTGCTCGGTACATTGCTCTTCTATAGTTTTGTACCCGAAAAATCGTTCGAATGCTTCTTGTATACTACAATGATAATGCTCATACACATAAATAAATAACTATCTAAATTGCTACAATAACAGTTGGTTATTTTTTCACTAACCTTGGATGATTTTTATCAATAAATGCCATCGCAATTACAATTTTCTAATAAATAAAAAATTGTTTCATATCAGGAATGTATCTGATAATTTTATCCATTTACGTATTTCCTAAAAATTATCAAAGATCTTCAAGGATTACGTCAAATATTAATATATATCCATAGTATATATATCCATATATCTTCCACTATGTATGTGATCCACTATCTATCTATCTATATATATATATATATATATATATATATATATCAATTAAATAAAATCCAATTAATTAAATATCAATTAAATATCAATTAAATAAAAAAATAATAAAAATGATACATTCATTTCACATGATTAAAAACAAATACCAATCATACCATTGCATCGATTACTATCTTAATTACTATTATATTCATGATGTTATTATTATTGCTACAGTTTATTGATTTTATAATTATGCTATCGTAATAGGCAAGTAATTTACTCCAAAAAGTCGCTTAGAAATGCTCTAACTGCTCAGATAGCAAAGCACGTCTCAGCACAATCGCACAAATCTGTAATTGCTAATAAATATAAAATTTATGGCAACTTGCCATAAATTTGTCTTCAACGATTTCGAATATACCGACATTATAGCAACATGCAGACAATTGGCTGCGTTCGAAAACGTCAGTCGGATGCTTCCGATGTTTTGAACCAGTTTTTTAAAGGCAATCCTATTCCGTCGTAAAGAGTAAACATTAAACTACGATTTAGTGCAAAAATTATTGAACTATGCGATGAGTGCATTTAATGCAAACAAAAATTCATTCATTTGTCCCTTCTTTATTCTGGCTGCCAAAGAGTTGACCACTTTAAAGGTGGCACCCTATTATTTTCGTAATCTACAGATTCTCCAACGATAGCCCTTTTATAAACGTACGCAACGGGTCATTTTTTCAAAATTTTTTAATCAAATCGTCATAATTAATGATATTCCTGACCGTGATCTTTTTTTTAGATATTCTTGCGGTTTAGTGTTGTCCTCAATACGAACTTCGATTTTTTTTATATTTCATACGCGATAGGTGCACAAATGACATAAACTCGTGGTGGGATCTCATATTAAATGGGTACATCTAGAAGCATGACTGCTCACTGAGCTCTTGCATCTGATTGGCATATTCCATTAAATCTAAAAATATAGACCAAACAGGTACAAGACTACTGAATGAGCGGTTGTGGACGCACCTTATGATTGCGTTCAGCAAACTCAAGAGTTGAGTGAGCGCTCACTGCTATTGATGTATTCTTCGAGATTTAAAATGCTAATTAGATGATCTAAAAGAATACACCAATGTTTCAACGCTGAATTGTGAACTAGCATTGTGGCTGGCACAATTGCGCTTGTTTGAACATTGAAATATTTGCTCTGGGATATAAACATTAATAATGAGTTTTTAATATTTTTATTACACTTTTAGGCTTGAGATCATCTTTATTATCATTATCATCATCTTTATTTACGCAATTATTAGAAGTTCTACAAACCAAACATTTCAAATCTAAATTAAGCCAAACAAGAGCATAGGCGAGTTTTTTAATTTATCGATTGACCAATTGCAATTATGCGCAAATGCAACTTTTACGGAACAAAATTACATTTGTGCATAGTACGATTGATCAATCGATAAATTAAAAAACTCGCTTCAT
>Ga0157363_1001450_pt1 | contig 19795 bp, 19 predicted proteins | sample AttsexASBM1_FD_111477 | JGI IMG/M metagenome (GOLD analysis project Ga0157363, IMG submission 111477) | Fungus gardens microbial communities from leaf cutter ant in Ribeirão Preto, State of São Paulo, Brazil - Atta sexdens ASBM1 | ecosystem: Host-associated > Fungi > Mycelium > Unclassified ... | reverse complement strand
CTCCGTACTGTTGACTGTGACAGCACCTCCTACCGGATAATAGTGACTCTGTTTACCATCAAAATATTCGAATCCCTGTGAGGGCTGACCCAGATGCTGACTATAATGCACCATCGCGTGCTGAGAGAGATCTTCTGAATGTTCCGGGACTCCAAAACGCGCCAGATAATCAGGGCTTGCACAGTTAATCATCTGATGCACCCCAAGCGGCCTCACTATCATCCCGGAGTCTTTAAGTTCTCCGGCTCTGATTACGCAGTCGAATCCTTCACCGACAATATCGACCTGGCGATCACTGCTGCTGAGTTCGATCTCTACCCCGGGGTATTGCTGCAGGAACTCTGGCAGTCTCGGCAGGATAAACCCGGTCGCCATCGCCACTGACATATCGACCCGCAGTTTGCCGCTGAGTGTTGCCGGCTCCATCTGAAACAGACTGTCCATATCATCCAGCATCGACAATAGCTCAATACAGCGTTCGTAACAGACCAGTCCGTCGTAGGTCAGTTGAACCTGACGCGTGGTTCGATGCAACAAACGAGTGCCCATCTGGTTTTCAAGAGCCTGTAAATGCCGTGAGACACTGGCTTTAGGCAACCCCAGGCTTTCGGCAGCCCGGGTGAAACTCCCCATCTCGGCGACCCGGACAAATACCTGCATTGCCTGAATTTTATCCACGCCCTCTCCTGATTGTTGTCATAAACGAAACACTGATATCCGTTATAGCCGGTTTATTGTTTTATTATTAACGAATATCCTCATTGACGTCTTGTTATTTCATCAGTGGAGTTACTATGAGCCAGAAAATTGCATTAATTACCGGTGGAAATCGTGGTCTGGGTAAAAATGGGGCCTTAAAACTCGCCGCCCGTGGCATAGATATCATTTTTACCTGGCGCAGCCATCCTGAAGAAGCTCAGGCAGTGGTGAAAGAAATTGAAGCTTTGGGTGCCCGTGCAGCCGCATTACAGCTCGATATCGGGGACAGTTCGCAGTTTGAAGCTTTTACTCAGCAGGTCGCAACATTACTGAAACAGCGGTGGCACCGTGATAACTTTGATTATTTAGTGAACAATGCCGGCCATGGGCATTACAAACTGTTCAGTGAGACAACAGAACAGGAGTTCGATGCACTGGTGAACGTACACTTTAAAGGTCCCTATTTTCTGACCCAGCGATTACTGCCACTGATTAGCGATGGCGGGCGGATTCTGAATATCTCCAGCGGGCTTACCCGGATGACCTATCCGGGGTCTTCCACTTATGCGGCCATGAAAGGCGCAATGGAGGTACTGACCCGCTATCAGGCCAAAGAACTGGGTGAACGCCGTATTCGGGTTAATATTTTGGCACCGGGCGCCATAGAGACTGATTTCGGTGGCGGACGGGTTCGCGATACCCGTGAAATTAACGATACTATTGCCTCACTAACGGCACTGGGCCGCGTTGGCTTACCGGATGATATCGGAGATGCCATCAGTGCTATTCTGAGTGATGAAACCGGTTGGATCACCGCACAACGTATCGAAGTATCAGGTGGGCAAGCGTTGTAAGGGTCTGGTTCAGCTGAGCAGAATGTCCCGGAGCTGTTTTAAACAGCGGCAGCATTGTCCGGAAATCGAAGAGTCATTTTTGCCGGATAACCTCCTCAGGGCTGGCTATCCGGCGATTGAAAAGAGTTAACTGAGGCGTTCTGCGACAAAATGATGTTCCGGATGAGCGATCTGATCCTGCGCCGCTACCAGTTGCAACTCATATTCCCCCATCTGATGTGTTTTGAGCATCACTTCATAAACAGCCGCAGTCACATGTTCAAGAGCATCCTGCAATGATTTTCCGTACAGCAGATCCACCAGCAATAACCCACTGGTTAAATCACCGACACCTACCGGCTGTCGGACGCCAAAATCGACCAGCGGACGGCTGATATGCCAGGCTTCTTCGGCAGTCACCAGCAACATTTCAAACTGATCGCTGCGTCTGCCCGCACGTGAAAGATGTTTCACCAGAACAATCCGCGGGCCACTGGCTATCAGTTGACGACTGGCATCGACACACTCATCAATATTACTAAGCTGACGCTCACTGAGCATTTCCAGTTCCAGCAGATTAGGCGCAATAATATCGCTGGCAGGCAGTGCCGACTTGCAATGGAATTCCGCTACTCCCGGCGCCACAATACAGCCCTTCTCCGGATGTCCCATTACCGGGTCGCAAAAATACCAGGCCTGTGGGTTGGCTTCTTTTACCTGTCGAACGATCTCAAGGATTTTTTCTCCCTGTTCCGCAGACCCCAGATAGCCACTCAGCACCGCATCACAGGTTTTTAGCCGATCAATTTCTGCAATCCCTTTAACGATATCGGTCAGGTGTTCTGCCGGCATTACAGTACCGGTCCAGTGTCCGTACTGGGTATGGTTAGAAAACTGGACGGTATTAAGTGGCCAGACATTGGCCCCCATTCGCCGCATCGGAAATTCAGCGGCGGCATTACCTGCATGTCCGTAAACGACATGAGATTGTATTGCGAGAATATTTTTCATTATTGAACGACATCTTTGCTGTTATCTGAACCAAAAAAAAGGCCGGAGACCGGCCTTTTCATCTGTTGTTTATTGCCAGTTAATCAGGCAGTAATGCTTTTTACCACGACGCAACACGGTATAACGACCAAACAGCTTATCCGCATCACTGAACTGATATTCAGCATTCGATTGTTTTTCGCCGTTAATCGCCACCGCATTCGAAGAGATTAAAGTGCGTGCCTGACCACGGGAAGGTACCAGTTCTGCCGCTACCAGGGCTTGTTGCAGATCATCCCCTTGTGAAAGAGTGACTGTCGGCATACCATCCTGCGCCAGTTGAGCGAAGTCTTCCCCGGTCAGCGAACTCAGTGCGCCAGAAAACAGGCTCTCTGTAATACGTCTTGCTGCTGCCAGACCTTCTTCACCATGCACCAGCTGTGTGACCTGTTCAGCCAACACATACTGCGCACGAGGGGCTTTACCACTTTGCTGGTCTTCTTCCTGTAGTGCATTGATTTCATCAATACTCATAAAGGTGAAAAACTTCAGGAAGCGATAAACATCAGCGTCTGCCGTATTAATCCAGAACTGATAAAATTTATACGGGCTGGTTTTTTTCGCATCCAGCCAGACAGCTCCACCTTCGGTTTTACCGAATTTGGTACCATCCGACTTGGTAATTAACGGCACAGTCAGGCCGAACACCTGGTTCTGATGCAAACGGCGGGTCAGGTCGATACCTGAGGTAATATTTCCCCATTGGTCAGAGCCACCAATCTGCAGACAAACATCGTGTAATTTGTTCAGACAGGCAAAATCATACCCCTGTAACAGGTTATAAGAGAATTCAGTAAACGAAATCCCCTGATCATCGCGGTTCAGACGTTGTTTGACCGCTTCCTTATTAATCATCTGATTAACAGAGAAATGCTTACCAATATCCCGCAGGAAGGTCAGCACATTCATGCTGCCAAACCAGTCATAGTTGTTCGCTGCTATAGCACTGTTATCACCGCAGTCAAAATCCAGAAACGGGGATACCTGATGCCGAATTTTTTCCACCCATTCACCGACCGTTTCGGAAGTGTTCAGCTTACGCTCACTGGCTTTGAAGCTCGGGTCCCCAATCAACCCTGTAGCCCCACCCACCAGTGCGACCGGTTTATGGCCAGCATCCTGAAAACGTTTCAGGCAAAGTAACGGTACCAGATGGCCCAGATGGAGGCTGTCTGCGGTAGGATCAAAGCCGCAATACAGTGCAACAGGACCTTTGGCCAGTCGCTCTGATAACGCCTCTTCATCCGTTACCTGGGCGATCAGGCCCCTTTCCTGCAATTGTTGTATCAGGTTACTGCTGGTCATTAACGACTCCAAATTGAACAGACTGCACCTTCGCTGGTACACAGCTTTTCGCCAACGGCGAAAAAAATAAGGTGCATAGAATAAAACGCACAAGCCAACTGTTCCAGTAGAGAAACAGGTTATTTCACAAAATCAGGGTGCCAGACGATCAATTTTCCAGCAGTCATCCTGTAACTGGTAGATAAAACGATCATGCAGACGGCGGGCTCCGCCCTGCCAGAATTCCATAGTATGAAATCTGACCCGGTAACCTCCCCAGAAATCCGGTAACGGAACTTCACCGCGCATAAATTTCTGACTAATTTCCAGGAATTTCGCTTCAAGAATGCCACGTGCTGAAATCCGGCTCGATTGTTTCGAGACCCAGGCTCCAATCTGGCTGTCACGGGGACGGCTGTGAAAATACTTAATCACTTCCCCGGGACTGAGTTTTTCAGCCTCTCCCAGCACCATCACCTGCCGCTCCAGCATATGCCACGGGAAATGCAATGAGATTTTGGGGTTGTTCGCCAGGTGCTGCGCCTTACGACTGCCAAGATTGGTATAAAAAATCATGCTGTTATCGTCGTACTGCTTGAGCAATACAATTCGCTGATACGGCTGTCCCAATTCATCAACCGTTGCGACGCACATCGCGGTAGGATCAGGCAATCTGGCCTCACACGCCTGATTCAGCCACTGACCGAACAACGCCATAGGATGTTCCGGTAAATCCTTACGCCGTAGTCCACCCCGGGTATATTCCCGACGCAGATCAGCTATATCTTGTAAAACATCATTCTCATTCGGCATTTTTTCAGACTCATTCACCTGACAAACCATATTACTGATAACCGTCGCCGCCCTGTGATTCAGGTCATTGCGGCTACGGGCCTGACTACTTACTGGCTGCCAGATTCGCAGGGAATACGGCTCCCAGCGTAGTAAAATCTCGTGCTCCTGTCACAGCCGGTAAGTTTCCGGGTAAACCTGACAAGGTCCGAAATGCCAGCCAGGCAAACGCCAGTGCTTCCATATCGTCACTGCTGATACCCACATCGTCAGTTTTACCCACTTCAGTGCCCGGTAACAGAGCCGAAATACGTTGCATTAATTCAACGTTATGATTACCGCCGCCACAGACCAGTAAGCGATCACAGTTACCATTCAGTTGAATCTGCTGCACAATGCTGACAGCCGTGAGTTCGAGCAATGTCGCCTGAATATCCTGTGCCGCCAGACCCGGAAAGTGCATCAGCTGTTTTTCTATCCAGGAGAGATTAAAATATTCCCGGCCGGTACTTTTCGGTGTCGGTAAAGCAAACCAGGGATCATCTAACATCTGCTTCAACAATACAGGAATCACCTGCCCGCTTTTCGCCCAGCGCCCATCTCTGTCGAACCGTTGTTGCCGGTTACGCCAAACCCAGGCATCCATCAGGATATTGCCCGGTCCGGTATCAAAACCACGAATTGTTTGCCCGGGAAACAGTAGCGACAGATTCGCAATTCCACCTATATTCAGGACTATCCGTCGTTCCCCGGGATGCATCAGTATGGCGCGGTGAAACGCCGGCACCAGCGGCGCTCCCTGGCCTCCCAAAGCCATATCGCGGCGGCGGAAATCACCGACCACAGTGACGCCTGTACGGGCAGCAATCTGGTTATTATCGCCAAGTTGCATACTGAAGGGGGCATCACTGTCCGGCTCATGCCACACCGTTTGTCCGTGGCAGCCAATTCCGACAATATCGCGGGCCGTCAGTGACTCCCTGCGCATCAAAGTTTCTATCGCCTCACTAAATAAGCGTCCCAGCCGTGAATCAAGGCGACCAAGTTGTGACAATGTCACTGGCTGTCCCTGACACACATCCAGTATTTGCTGTCTAATGTCGAGTGGCATCGGATGACAATAGCTGGCTTGTTGCGCCACGATATGTTCATCTATAGCGGCCAGTACCACATCCACCCCGTCAAGGCTGGTGCCTGACATCACTCCGATATAGCGTCCCGACTTCATGTTGACCTCAATTTTGCGGCTTCGCAGACTGTCAGTAGTCTGACACAGTGGCTAATACTATGACCAGGATAACAATTGATCATCAATTAATTGAATACATTTTATGGCTGATTGAATTATCGTTTACCCCTGCAGTCCCACAATAGCATTTAGGTTATTGCAAAAATCGCCTCGATATGCACAATTTGCTTTATAATAGGATAATAACGTTGTCAAGAGTGCGCACATCGCGCCGATTTTGAAAGGAGTTTCTGATGATTAAACGTTTAACTGCTGTCGCAGCCATCGCGCTGGCTTTGACTGGATGTGTTAATAACAATGACCTGTCGGGCGATACTTACAGCGCCAGCGAAGCCAAGCAAGTCCAGAGCGTTTCTTACGGCACCCTGGTTTCTGTCCGCCCGGTAAAAATCCAGGGCGGTGATGAAAATAGTGCCATTGGTGCTATCGGTGGTGCCGTACTCGGTGGTTTCCTCGGAAATACTGTAGGTGGTGGCGCGGGTCGTAGCCTGGCCACTGCCGGTGGCGCAGTTCTGGGTGGCCTGGCCGGTCAACAGGTTCAGAGTGGCATGAATACCTCGCAGGGTGTTGAGCTGGAAATCCGTAAAGATGATGGCAACACTATCATGGTCGTTCAGAAACAAGCAGCAACCCGTTATTCTGTCGGTATGCGGGTGGCCATCGCCAGCAATGGCAGCCAGGTGACAGTGTCTCCACGCTAATCACCCGTCAGTACCAAAAAACCCGTCCTGAGACGGGTTTTTTCTTTTTTTAGCTCTGCTGTGTCAATTAATTCTTTAAGTGTGCAAGTAAAACCATCCACTAAATCTCTTTTCCTTGCAGTTCGACAATGTTTTTTTCCAACCGGCCGATAAGCTTTATCAGTGTGCTGATCTCTTCTGTTGACAAACCGCTGAGGATATCTTCACGACTACGGTCAATAACACCCTCCAGTTCGGAAATCACCGGTGCCGCCGCATCTGTCAGCGTAATCCGTTTCGCACGACGATCATCTGCGCACGGTAACCTGCTGATAAGGCCCTTATGTTCCAGTTGGTCGAGTGTTCTGACCAGAGATGGCTGTTCGATACCTATCGCCTTAGCCAACTGAATCTGAGACTGTTCCGGAGGTAACTGATGAATATTATGCAATGTCACCCACAGCGTCTGGGTCAGGCCAAGGGGCTTCAGTCTGTTATCAATGACTGCCCGCCACATACGCACCAACCTGGCGAGATCGGTGCCTAATGAAGATTCCATATAACCTCCTTATAATTAGCTTGCTAAGCATCATTGTCGATCTTACACTATTTTGCGGTTTTCAGGCAGTAAATACAAATGCCTGATGCAGAAATCATTTTCTTAATTGTTACTGCAGTTATTACTGACAAGGAATGCCGGACATGGATTTAAGTAACCATCCCCCGTTATCATCACTCACCGAGCTGGTGTTCGGCGATTCATTATTCTTCCCCCCAATATTCAAATCCGTATTGCTGGGGTTCTTTCTGTGGCTGGTGATCCACCCGCTGATCCGGGCGCGGATGTACTCAGGTACCTTCTGGCATCCGACCCTGATGGACTTGTCACTGTTTATTCTGTGTGTAGTTGCCTCATTTGGCCTGCTTAGCCTGAGATAATGAATAATGAAAGTAAATCTCCTGAAGTATTTCACCACCCTGTTTGTCTTTGCTATTGCCCTGTTCGCGGGTTGGTGGATGTGGAACTATTACATGCAATCGCCCTGGACCCGGGATGGAAAGATCAGGGCAGAAATCGTCGATATTACCCCGGAAGTCTCAGGCCGGGTCGTCGCGGTTAACATCAGCGATAATCAGTTTGTGCGTAAAGGTGACCTGCTGGTAGCTCTGGACACCACCCCCCTACAAATTGCACAAGATAATGCTGAGGCGTTACTGGCGAAAGCTCAGGCAGACTTATTAAAGGCACAGCATGAACTACAGCGCAGAGCAAAACTGCCACGTAACGTGATTTCCGCCGAAGATATGGATATCGCCAGCCAGACGGCGGCGGCGGCAGTCGCCAGCGTAAAAGCGGCTCAGGCAACGCTGAATAAGAGCCGCTGGGATCTGCAACATGCCAATATCTATGCCCCAACGGACGGATGGATCACTAACCTTTCCCTACGGGCAGGGAACTATGCTACCGAAGGTGCCCCTTTATTCGCATTGCTCGACAGCCATTCTTACTACGTAATGGGATATTTTGAAGAGACTAAATTACGCAATATTCATGTGGGAGCGCCAGCCAACATTGTACTTTACAGTAACGGCAAAACCCTGAACGGCAAAGTGCTGAGTATCGGGCGCGCTATCTATGATCAGAATGTGGAAGCAAATGGCCTGGTACCGGAGATTAAACCAACCGTGCCCTGGGTAAGGCTGGCCCAACGAGTGCCGGTCAGAATCCGACTGGATGATGTACCTGCGGGGATTCCACTGGTCGCGGGTACCACCTGTACCATTGTTATCCGTCAGTGAGGCACACGTGAATCTCAACTGGCTGGAATGGCAGCAATTACCCTGGATAAAAGCAGACAACCTGCAGTGGCGTTATGCATTACGTAACAGTCTGGCTATGTGCTTCGCCCTCAGTTTTGCCTACTTTTTTGAACTGGATCAACCCTACTGGGCGATGACTTCGGCTGCTGTTGTTAGTTTCCCCACCATTGGCGGCGCTATCAGTAAAAGTCTCGGCAGAATCTGTGGCAGTTTGATTGGTGCGACTGCCGCATTGATTATTGCAGGACATACCCTGAATGATCCCTGGTTGTTCGTGTTTACCATCGCCGGCTGGCTGGCTTTCTGTACCTGGATTTCCAGCCACTATCAGAATAACGTCGCCTACGCATTTTGTTTATCCGGCTACACCGCTACTATTATCGCTTTCAGTACCGTCAATGTTACCGATGTCAATCAGGTCTGGGATATTGCCCAGGCTCGCGTTTGCGAAGTTATCACAGGGATTCTGTGCGCCGGGTTGATGATGATGATCCTGCCCAGTACCTCAGATGGCGATAAACTGATGGTGTCATTACGTCAGTTGCATTTTGAATTGCACAAACATGCAACCTCGCTGTTGACCCGGGACAGTGCCGCTAACGCCAGTGCCTCCCATGAACGAGTTATCTCACAGATTCTGACCATGAATCTGCTGAGAGTCCAGGCATTCTGGAGCCATTACCGATTCCGACGGCAAAATAACGTGCTGAATTACATTCTGCACCAGCAGTTAAAACTCACCAGTGTGTTATCCGGATTACGAAGGATGCTGCTGAACTGGCCAGATGCTCCTGACACCCTGTATCAGGGTATTGAACAGTTACTTGACGAACTCGTTCGGCCAGACAGCGATAAGTACCGGATGGCAGTAATTCTCCGGCAGATGATGGTATCGGGTGATAACGATTTTCGTCAGCAGGCCTTTTGCGATCGGTTACGTTATTTTTGCTGGCTTTATCTAAATGTCAGCCGCTGGATTCATCTGTTGGAAACAGCAGATGCTGACACCCGTTTCCAGCCACCCCGTGTCCCCTCTCTTGCCAGAGAAAATGATAGTACGGAGGCAGGATGGAGTGCCCTGAGAACCTTTACAGCTATTGTCATTGGCGGGACATTCTGGATTAACAGTCACTGGGAAGACGGCGCCGCCGCACTGACACTAACGTCCATCGCCTGCGTCCTCTATTCATCCTCACCTACCCCGGCGGGAACCGTGCTCGGGTTGATCAAAACCCTGCTGGTTCTGGTTTTCTTTAGTCTGGTCCTTAAATTTGGCCTGATGATTCAGATTAGCGCGCTCTGGCAGTTCATGCTGTTTCTGTTCCCTTTACTGATTACCTGTCAGTTATTGAAATTACAACAACCCGCGAATGCCGGTTTCTGGGGTCAGGCGGTGGTATTTCTGGGATCGTTTATTTCGGTTACCAACCCACCGGAATGGGATTACAGCGAATTTCTTAATGATAACCTGGCTAAGGTTTGCGGGGTTCTGTTGGCCTGGCTAGCTTTTCAGGTGTTGCGACCCAGTTCAGATGACCGTAAAGCCCGCAGAAATATCCGCGCATTGAGGCATGTTTTTCTCGATCAGTTACGTCTTCGTCCTTCACTGAAAGAAAGCGTATTTGAATCGAGGGTCTATCACCTGGTAAGCCAGTTAAAAAGTAGTAACAATCAGCAGACACGGTTATGGCTGTTGCGCTGGGGGGTGGTACTTCTCAACTGTTCGCATATTATCTGGCAGTTAAGAAGCTGGCGATCTGACTCTACAGGCCTTTCAATGGTCAGGGATCAGTGTTTTCATTCCCTGCATGATGTAATGAGCTTGCATGGAGTGCGGCATAATGCCCTGAACACCACGCTCAGTCAGTTGGATGAAATGACAAACCAATTGCTGAGTGTCGGAGATGCCGATGCCAGGCAACTGGCAGGTATTTTGTGGCGTTTACAATGCTCTCTGGCACAACTCAGTACTGCCGTCCCCGAATAAGGTTCCGGCCATAATATTCAGAACAGTGAAGGCTGTTGTGGCTCTTCGCTTTCCGGCGCTTTCTGTACCCGTTGCATCCTGAGTCGTCGCTGATGACAAATGCGTATGACATCCCGTTTTTGTCCGTCAGTCAGTGACATCCAGTTAAAGCGTTCTTCACGGCTCCGCAGGCAGCCGAGGCAATACCCCCGGCTGTCTGTACGGCAAATTCCCCGGCAAGGATTCGGAACAGGGAAAAACTCCAGTTGCTCGGCCATAATCCCCTCAATACGCAATGCAGATCTGCCAGTCGGTACAGGGTATTACTCCGGTACTGACCTGGTTTAATGAGTAAACTTTAGCCTTTGGCTGTGCAACTGGCAATCCCCTGACTGATTGCCCGTTTGTGCGTTGAGACCGTTGCTGCATTGTCATCCGTAAGACAGGTCATTACTCTGCATAGCGTGAGTGTTTCGTTACATTCTGACTTTATCCCCTGTAACGTTCAGGTAAATAACCTGACATGGCACTGTACATCCGACTTATTCCGGTCACCTTTTTCAAGGAGAATATCATGACTGACAGCACGCTTTTTACTCCGTTAACCGTCGGCGCCATTACTGTTCCGAACCGTATTTTTATGGCTCCCCTGACCCGCCTGCGCAGTATTGAGCCGGGAGATATTCCCACTGAACTGATGGCGACCTATTACCGTCAGCGTGCCAGTGCCGGACTGATTATCACAGAAGCCACTCAGATTTCTTTCCAGGCAAAAGGCTATGCCGGAGCCCCGGGACTGCATACCCCGCAGCAAATCGCCGGCTGGAAAGCAATAACTTCTGAGGTCCATGCTGCCGGTGGCCATATTGCAGTTCAGCTATGGCATACCGGACGAATTTCTCATCAATCGTTACAGCCGGAAGGGCTGGCGCCTCTGGCACCCTCTTCGCTGCCGTCTCAGACCCGGACCTCCCTGAAAGATGCCGAGGGTAAGGTCTACCGTGAAGAAACCACACTGCCCCGTGAAATGAGCCTCAGCGATATTCGCCAGGTCATTGCCGATTTCCGTCAGGCCGCAATCAATGCTGCGGAAGCAGGCATGGATTTGGCTGAAATTCATGGAGCCCATGGCTACCTGATCCATCAGTTCCTGTCTTCACAGTCTAACCAACGTACCGACGAGTACGGTGGCAGTCTGGAAAATCGTGCCCGTCTGGTACTGGAAATAGTTGATGCCATGGGCGAAGCCTGGGCGCGGAACCGCATAGCCATCCGGCTCTCGCCGGTAGGTGAGTTTCAGGCGTTGGGAAATGGTGACAATGAAGAGGCTGAAGCGCTATGGCTTATCAGTGAACTGGCAAAACGTAAGATTGCCTACCTGCACTTATCTGAGCCGGACTGGGCTGGTGGAGCGCCTTACAGCGATGAATTTCGCCGTAAAGTACGCGAGGTATTTCCGGGGGTCATTATCGGTGCAGGTGCCTACACCAAACAAAAAGCTGAAGATTTAATTAACCGTCAGTTGATCGATGCTGTTGCTTTTGGGCGTGATTATATTGCTAATCCGGATTTGGTTGAACGTTTACAGAAAAATGCCCCGCTTAACCCACAGCACCCTGAGACATTTTATGGCGGTGCTGCTCAGGGATACACCGATTACCCTTTCCTGAACGATAACTAAGCACACCCACAGCGATTTCCCTGTTACACTAGTGGCCGGTTAACTTTCCGGTCATTGGTGTTTTATTGATGACTGGCCTGAATAAAAGAGGATGATATGCGTCTGCTTCATACCATGCTACGTGTTGGTGACCTGCAACGATCAGTGGATTTTTATACCCGTATTTTCGGCATGCGGCTGTTACGTCAAAGTGAGAATACTGAATACAAATACACTTTAGCCTTTGTGGGTTACGCTGAAGAAACTGAAGGCACAGTGCTCGAACTGACCTATAACTGGGGCGTTGACAGTTATGACCTGGGAAATGCCTACGGACATATCGCCATTGAAGTTGATAATGCCGCAGAAGCCTGCGAACGAATTCGTAAAGACGGGGGGAAAGTTTCCCGAGAAGCCGGTCCGGTCAAAGGTGGCACTACCGTGATTGCGTTTGTAGAAGATCCGGATGGTTACAAAATCGAATTAATTGAGAAAAAACATACCGGTCAGGGAATCGGTAACTGACTGGTGATGTCTGCCTGAATCAGGCAGACTTTTTTCGCTGAAGTTATATTCACCCGATTCTGTCCCGGTAGTGATAGTCAGACTACCCACTGATTTTTTCGTCCAATGAGATACTGATGTCCGAAACTTCTTCGCTTAATGCACTGAATCAACGTTTTCGGGGCTTTTACCCTGTCGTGATTGATGTCGAGACCGCAGGTTTTAATGCCGACACTGATGCACTACTGGAAATTGCTGCGGTTACCCTGAAAATGGATGACGATGGCTGGCTGCAGCCGGACCAGACCCTGCATTTTAATGTTGCGCCGTTCGAAGGTGCTCTGTTACACCCTGAAGCACTGGCATTTACCGGTATCGATCCTAATGATCCTGAGCGTAATGCGGTCAGTGAACACGATGCGTTACATGCTATTTTCAAGATGGTACGCAAAGGCATGAAAGACAGTGACTGTGCCAGAGCGGTTATCGTGGCGCACAATGCCCATTTTGATCAAAGCTTCGTGATGGCAGCCGCGCAGCGCAGCCATCTTAAACGCAACCCTTTCCACCCGTTTGCCACTTTTGACACTGCGGCTCTCAGCGGGCTGGTACTCGGCCAGACAGTTCTCGCCAAAGCCTGTAAAGCGGCCGGAATGACTTTCGACAGTCATCAGGCGCATTCCGCGCTGTATGATACCCAACAAACGGCGACCTTGTTCTGTGAGCTGGTTAACCGCTGGAAAAGACTGGGAGGCTGGCCGTTACCCACCGGTGAGGATGATGATACAGAGGCCTCTGTCGCGTCAGAATGACGCACAAAAAAATGCCCGCGAAATTAGCGGGCACCGGAATCACCGTCGATAACAGTTATTCTGCCGCAGGGTATTTCTCTGCGGTTTCTTTAATCAGCTGCTGCAGTTCGCCACGCTGATACATTTCAATAATAATATCGCAGCCGCCCACCAGTTCTCCGTCTACCCATAACTGTGGGAAAGTTGGCCAGTTTGCATATTTTGGTAATTCGGCACGAATATCCGGATTCTGCAGGATATCGACATAGGCAAAGCGCTGCCCGCAGGCAGAAAGTGCCTGTACCGCCTGAGCGGAGAAACCACAGCTTGGTAATTTAGGGGAACCTTTCATATACAGCAGAATAGGGTTTTCAGAAATCTGAGTCTGAATTTTTTCGAGAGTGCTCATAGTACTTCCTTCGGGACAAAACGACATGTTTTGTTATTGTAGCGATATCAACCCGCCAGTGAAAACGACATTTTTCATCTGCTACATAAAAGTTCACTTATATGGCATTTAGCGTTAAACCGGTAACAACTGCAGGATGAAAAATTCAGTCGCCTGAAGTTTCATCAAAAATATGTGACTTAATTATCTGTTTATGCTCAATTTTACGTCAAAAAACTTCTCGTAACAGATTCCGGAAAAAAGACCTTAACATTTAATAAAATTCTGGATTAGAATGAATTTGGGGCTGACTGAAAGGTCAGATGTTATTTTTTAATTTTGTCCGTCTTTTTCAGGACATTTAACCTGTAACCTGACAACTATGCGTCTACTGATCACGCTTTTTATTCTGGCTGTAGCACAGCTTTTTTTCAATGTCGCAGAGGCATCGCCTCGAACAGCGGTAAATGCCACATTTCACAAAACCACCCGTAAAGCTGTTACCGAAGAGGATGCACGCCGCAAGCGAAGACCTATAAAGACGACCAGTAGTCGACACAAAGCCCGCCAGCCCCTGATTCACCGGGTGAAACATTTCACCAGTCAGCGAAAAATCAAGCAGAGTCGTACAGCGAAAGAATCCCGTCATCTGGCAAAGAATCGCAGGCACGAAACTAAAAGGTATGGCCGTCAACGCCCCGCAGCAAAAAAAACGACGCGTCATCCATCCGCCACACTGGCCGCTATACGGATGAGTAAACAGCATCGTTTGCGTTATCAGAAAGCCCGTGCGACCGCGATGGTTAAACTCATGGATCAGCTCGGAAAACCTTACCAGTGGGGGGGAACCTCTCCGCATACCGGATTTGACTGCAGTGGCCTGGTTTATTATGCCTATAAAGACCTGGTGAATTTCAAAATTCCCCGCACAGCGAACGAAATGTACCATCTGCGCGACGCAGCACCGGTAAAACGTGATGAGCTGGAAAAAGGTGACCTGGTGTTCTTCCGTATCCATCGTCACGGTGCGGCTGACCATGTTGGTGTCTACCTGGGTGATGGTAAATTTATTCAGTCACCGCGCACCGGTAAAGATATCCAGATTACTGCGCTGAGTAATGAATACTGGCAGCGTCACTATATTGGCGCACGTCGCATGATGACACCGAGCACCGTCCGCTAATTTTACTTCCCGGGGACTACAGACTACTGCACTTCAAACACCGATAATCTGGCGGAGTAAGGTGCAGTTTTTTATACAGAGAGCAAGCTGTCATAACCATCGCCCCTTTTCCTCAACGTTGCTTGCAGAATTGAGTCCCCGGTAATCCCTACCGCAGCAAAGTCATCGGCATTTCCCGACAGCAAAAAAAACCGGCACCAGAGTGAGCCGGTGGCCGGTTCTGACAACTTAACCACACAGGCAGGTCGTCGATGGCTGAACCTGTGCGCGACGGTTAATGCAATATGGCCGTAAAACTGAAAGCCATAATCATCAGCAACGCGACAACAGTGGTTGTCAGTGCAAGCTTAAGATCGGTATCCATCAGAACTCCTTTAGGCACATTAAATGTAGGGAGATAGTTATATTCCCACACTGGTTCGCAAAAATCTCGTTTTATTGTGGCAGGCTTGCTAGAATTGCCGGTCTTTGTTGCGCAAATTCCTCGACTGCTGGTTTTTCACCGGTTGTCTTCGCCGGACTCTCCTCTGACCTCTGAGTTTCCATTAAGACTGGTCAGTTGATTGCTGAGCTGACGCAAACGATTAACATATTAAAAATCAATATATTAAATTTTTTAAAACCAGGAGTACTCACTGAATGGCAACTATTAAAGACGTGGCAAAGCGTGCCGGGGTTTCGACCACCACCGTGTCCCATGTCATTAATCAGACCCGTTTTGTTGCGGAAAACACACGGAAAGCGGTCTGGGAAGCGATAAACGAGTTGCACTACTCCCCCAGTGCTGTCGCCAGAAGTCTTAAAGTCAATAATACCAAGACGCTGGGCTTACTTTCGACAACACTTGAGGCACCTTACTTTGCCGAAATTATTGAAGCCATTGAAAAAAAATGTTTTGACCACGGCTATACCCTGATTCTGGGTAACGCCCACAACGATCTGCAGAAGCAGCGTGCTTACCTGTCAATGATGGCGCGCAAACGTGTAGACGGGCTTCTGGTCATGTGTGCCGAATATCCGCAGGAGCTGCTGGATATGCTGGAAGAAAACCGCAATATTCCGATGGTGGTGATGGACTGGGGGGTTTCACGCGGAGACTTTACTGACACCGTATTGGATAACGCGTTTCATGGCGGATACCTGGCAGGACGTTATCTGATTGAGCGAGGTCATCGTGATATTGGTTGTATTCCGGGACAGATGGAAAGAAATACCGGAGGTGGCCGGCTGGCTGGTTTTCTAAAAGCTCTGGAAGAAGCAGGTATCTCTCACCGCGAAGAGTGGACGGTCCAGGGCAATTTTGAACCCGAGTCCGGTTACCAGGCGATGCAGAAAATACTTGCGCAACCACAGCTCCCGACAGCGGTCTTCTGCGGCGGGGATATTATGGCCATGGGAGCCATTTGCGCTGCAGATGAACAAGGACTGCGGGTACCCCAGGACATCTCCATTATTGGCTACGATAATGTGCGCAACTCTCGTTATATCACACCGGCACTGACTACCGTTCACCAGCCCAAAAGTGAATTAGGCGAAAAAGCGCTTGAGATGCTTCTCGACCGTATAGTGAACAAACGCGAAGAACCGCAAACCATCGAAATTCATCCGACACTGATCGAACGTCGTTCGGTAGGTGACGGTCCATTCCGAGACTACCGGCGCTAACCACTTCAGTCACTCCCTGAGCCATTCCTGGTTCAGGGTGGCGGTATCACCCAGATATTCCAGAATCCAGCGTAATGCCGGCGAGATACGTTGTTCTGCCCAACTCACACAACAAGGACTTTCCGGGAACGGAGCGGGTAGTTTCAGCTCTTTCACTTCTCCGCTCTCTAATAGCGGTTGGGCCAGGTGCCCGGGGACCATAGCGACACACAACCCTGCCTTTACGCAATCAAGCCCGGTCTGCCAGTCCGGTACGGTCATCCGACGTTGGTTATCCAGAGTCCAGGTCATCCTTCGCGGTAATTCCCTTGAGGTATCCTCCATGACCAGTGATGGCCATGCCCGAAGCTGCTCTTCCCCCGGGTGAGATTCCCTCGCCAGGGGATGTCCGGCACTGACAATACAACGCCAGTTGAGACGTCCCATATCCTGGAAAGCATAGCGCCCGGCAACCGGAACCGCCTGAGTCGCCCCAATCGCCATATCTACGCGCCCCGCGGCTAAGGCATCCCAGACCCCGTTAAACACCTCTTCATGAATATGCAATTCAACATCCGGGAAGTGTCGGTAAAAGTCGATAGTCAGTTGCTGCATTCTGGAACGTTTCACAATACAGTCCATCGCAATGCGAAGTTCACCACGCCAGCCGTTTGCCAGTTGCTGGCACTGACGCCGGGTTTCCTGCATTTTTTTGATAATCCCCCGACCTTCCCGAACAAAATGTTCACCTGCGGCCGTCAATATCACATCACGATGTTGCCGCTCAAATAATGAAACTGCCAGCCACTCTTCCTGCTGCCGCACGGTATAACTGATAGCTGAGGGGACCCGATGTAACTCTCTGGCTGCCGCGCTAAAGCTACCATTTCTCGCCACGGCATCCACGACTTCAAGTGCGTATTCTGACCACATAGCAACCTTTCAATTTTTTTCACAGTTGATTGCAAATAATAACGGTTCACAACCCTCCTCGCACCCTTTTAAACTTTGTGCGCAAATTTTCACGGGGAGGATCGATGCGCCATCCGGTAATATTTTTAGTCTATCTGTCATTACTCAGTATGCTGGGTTTTCTGGCTACAGATATGTATCTGCCTGCCTTTGAGGCCATGAAGCAAGACCTGAATACCGATTCAGGTGTGATTAGTGCCAGCCTTAGCCTGTTCCTGGCAGGGTTTGCCTGCGCTCAGTTATTCTGGGGGCCACTGTCGGATAAAATTGGCCGGAAACCCGTGCTGGTGACAGGTCTGGCGGTATTTGCAGTGAGCTGTTTGGCGATGCTGTGGGTATCCTCGCCACAGGCACTATTGGCGCTGAGATTTATCCAGGCCACCGGTGTCTGTGCTGCTGCCGTTAGCTGGCAATCCCTGGTACTCGATTACTATCCGGCATCCCGGAGTCAGAAGATTTTCGCCACTATTATGCCCATGGTCGCATTGTCGCCGGCACTTGCTCCGTTGCTTGGATCATGGTTATTGGCACATTTTCACTGGCATTCAATATTTTTGGTATTAACTTTACTGACCTGTGTGTTGATAGTGGCTACCCTGAGCTTACCCGGCAGACCACCGGTAGTTACCGAAGCACAGAACACTGTAATCCCGGGTTTTTTGCAGTTACTCTCTGTACGGCAATACAGCGGTAACGTGCTGATCTATTCAGCCTGCTCCGCCAGTTTCTTTGCCTGGCTAACCGGTTCACCCTTTATCCTTTCCGGATTGGGGCTAACGGCCGGTGATATCGGGCTAAGCTATATACCACAAACTCTGACGTTCCTTGCGGGTGGCTTTGGTTGCCGTGCCTTGCTTAACAGGTTCAGTGGTCATCAGCTGTTACCCTGGTTGCTGGCGCTGTATACAGTGAGTATCGCTGGTGTTGTCGCCGTGAGTTTCTTTAGCCAACCTCAGCTGCTCAGCCTGTTACTTCCCTTCTGCGGCATGGCGATGGCTAACGGAGCTATTTATCCTGTGGTAGTTTCGGCGGCGCTTCAGGTTTTTCCCGGCGCAAGCGGAAAGGCTGCAGCCCTGCAGAACGCGTTGCAGCTGGGATTATGCTTCGTGTTCAGTTTACTGGTGTCTTATCATCTGTCACAGCCCTTACTGACGACCGCCACAGCAATGGGTATCACCGTTTTTCTGGCCGCGGCCGGCTTTTGTCTGCAGTATCGTAAACCTCCCTGCCAGTAATTCCTCCCGCCGCTCATACGGCGGGTTAATTCTGCTTTCACAATTAGCGCCCTAATCATCAGTCATTGAACATTCAGATTGCCGGGCATATAATCACTCTGGTGACAATCTTTCTATTATAAGTCACCGCGTATGCTGACTAATTTTGTTTGTGCTTTCTCTGCACAACCGCATTTTTCGATATTTACTAGCACCTCTGTTTTGTCTTTACTTATAAATGCACGTTTTTTGTGAGTTTACTCACGAACCCACGAAAGTTGTCTATTCTTTCTTGAGGTTCAAATAGAACAGGTGATAAGAAGCGTATGAGTTCATCATGTGTAGCAGAAGTTAGCCTTAAGGAAGATCATTGGTACCGTATTGCCAGTGAAATGCTGTCGATGGCCGATATTGCTATCAATGGTGATCGACCTTGGGATATTCAGGTAAAAAATCCTGATTTTTTTAAACGGGTTTTGCAGGAAGGCTCTCTGGGGTTAGGTGAGAGTTATATGGACGGCTGGTGGGAATGTGAACGGCTTGACCAGTTTTTTTATCGGGTGTTGAAACATAAACTTGATAAACAATTGCCGCATCACTTTAAAGATACCCTTCGAATTGCTACAGCCCGTCTTAAGAATCTGCAATCAAAAAAACGCGCCTGGATAGTCGGAAAAGAACATTATGATCTGGGAAATGATCTGTTCAGCCTGATGCTCGATCCTTTTATGCAGTATTCCTGTGGTTACTGGAAAGATGCAACCACTCTGGAAGCCGCTCAGGAAGCGAAACTGGATATGATCTGTCGTAAACTGCAACTAGAGCCAGGTATGACCCTGCTGGATATCGGTTGTGGCTGGGGTGGATTATCCGAGTTCGCGGCGCGTCGCTATGGTGTCAGTGTCCATGGTGTGACCATCTCTGCCGAACAGCAAAAAATGGCTCAGGAGCGGTGTAAAGGGCTGGATGTCACCATCCTGCTGCAGGATTACCGTGATCTGAATCTGAACTTTGACCGGATTGTTTCTGTCGGAATGTTTGAACATGTCGGTCCGAAAAATTACG